>JGI2065J20421_1000172_pt1 | contig 106018 bp, 100 predicted proteins | sample Biomet5_FD_20421 | JGI IMG/M metagenome (IMG submission 20421)
CCCGCCGCAACTACTACGAGAAGGCCATCGAAGTACTGGCCACGGACCATCCCGCGGCGGCGCTGTGGCTGCTGCTGACCACCTGGACGGAGATCGCCGCCTTCCTGCCCAAATCCGCCCCGGAATACAAAAACTGGCAATCCTTCCTGCGCGTGCTCGATCTGGATAGCAAAAATATGCCTGAACGCATCGAATCCCTCGATTCTCTGCTGGACCGCGTCGAAACCACCCTCGATCAGGTGGCTGCCGAGAGCGTATAAAGTTGTGGATAACCCGGTAAAAACTGTGGATAAACGGGCTAAAATGTGGAAAACTCTTCTTTTTCTCCATTGAAATCGTGGAAAAAACCACAGTGAGGTTGAAATCAGCGGGGAGAAAAACGACGTTTTTCTCGCGAAACCCTTGTTTTCAACAAGAACAAAGTTTTTCCACAACTTATCCCCAGCAGAAGGGAAGGTTTTCAAAGGGCCCATTTCTTGAAAGCGGGTGCTTTTGAAGTCAAATCAGCAGATTTTTCTTCCCTCAGGCAAGTTATCCACATTTCCACACCCCCTACCAATACTACGATACTGATTAACCCTATAAAGAGAATAAGTTAATTAAGCAGAATTCCACAGCCAGTGCCCAGTAACAAAGCAGTGGAAAACTGGTAGCTTGAAACGGTATTTAAATTCTTGTACAATTTGCATAGATTTTGGAATATTGCGCTCCTTGTTGTTACTTCAACAGGTCACACACCGAAAGGGAGAGAAACAATGGATGTCATCAAGGTAAAGGCAAATTCTAGAACGGCTGCAGTTGCGGGGGCCATTGCTGGGGTTATGCGTGAACACAAACATGCGGATATTCAAGCAATCGGCGCAGGGGCCGTGAATCAGGCTGTCAAAGCTCTGGTTCTGGCAAAGGGATACCTGGCTGAAGACGGAATCCCCATCGTCTGTATCCCTGAGTTCGTGGATGTCGAGATCGACGGAAAGGTTCGCACGGCAATCAAGCTGGTTATCGATCCTAAAGAGTAAATCGTGACACCCGAAAAAATACAGGGCAGAGAATTCTCTGCCCTGTGTTGATTTAACGCCAGAAAAACGGATTAATATTGATCGACTTCTTCACGAGCAAAGACCACTTCTTCTTTGCCCGTCAGTTTTTCATTTACTTTGGTGGCGATCAGGTCCAGATGGCGCGAATGCTCGACGAAATCCAGATCGTCTGCCGGCACGGTCAGGATGGGGCACAGAGTGAAATGCTGAATCCAGCTCTCGTACAGATTATTGAGATTGTCGAGGTAGGCCGGGGAGATGGAACGTTCATAGTCGCGGTTGCGCAAAGCAATGCGGTGGATCAGGGTGTCAACTGAAGCACGCAAATAAATGACCAGGTCGGGCGGGGTGAGCGTGTCGGCCAGAGTGAGATAAAGGGAACGGTAGGTCTCATAATCGCGTTCGGCCATGTTGCCCTGAACGTAGAGATTACGGGCAAAGACCTCGGCATCCTCATAGATGCTGCGGTCCTGAATGACGCTGCCGCTGGAGCGCAGCAGGTCGTGATGGATTTTGAGCCGGTGAGTCAGGAAGAAGATCTGGCTCTGGAAGCTCCAGGCAGGCATGTCGTGATAGAAATCCGCCAGATACGGATTTTCGGTCACGGGTTCGTAGAAGGGTTCACAATCAAGCCGCGGACTGATCATTTCCACCAGGGTAGATTTACCCACCCCAATGTTGCCTGCCACTGCAATAAATTTCTTCATGTTCGCCTCATGGATATAAGTATAGTACATTCGTCCCGCAGACAACAAAAAAGACAGCCTTTACCGCTGTCTTTTTTGCTGCATTCATTGAATCGACTAGGCAGGCTGAGCGGCGCCAGTGGGGCACACGTCCGCGCAGGAACCGCAATCCTTGCACAGAGCCGGGTCGATCACGTACTGGCTTTCGCCAGCAGAAATGGCGCCTTCGGGGCATTCCGCTTCGCAGGCACCGCAGCTAATGCAATCGCTGGTGATCTTGTAGGTCATTTTGAATACATCCTTTCATGAAAGGTAGAAAATTTTCCGTAAAAAAGAATAGCACAACCGTGAATCTGCGTCAATAGCCATAATTATTGAATAAAATGATAAAAAATACCCGATTAAACTCCTGAATGATTTGGTGCGGCATTCTGCGCTTCCCTCTGATATAATCCAGCCTAATTTATGGGAAAAGAAGAAAATCGATTCTGGGCTTTTCTGCGCGGATTGGCACCTGCTGTACCGGTGGTCATGGGTTACCTGCCCATTGGCTTTGCCTACGGCGTGCTGGCCATCAACGGCGGGCTGACGGTCTTTGAGACCGTGGCCATGTCGGTGATCGTCTATGCCGGCTCGGCGCAGTTGATGGCGGTCAGCCTGTTCGAGGCGGGCATCAATCCTTTTTCGATCATTGCCACCACCTTCATCGTGAACCTGCGCCACATGCTCATGTCCGCTTCGCTGGCCCCCTATCTGGAGCGCTGGCGCAAGGGTGAGGTGGCCGCGTTTTGCTACGAACTGACCGACGAGAGCTTTGGCGTCCACAGTCTGCGCTTCGAACGCGGAGAAACCGCCCCGCACCAGACCCTGTCCATCAACCTGACCTGCCAGCTGGCCTGGATCGCCGGGACGGTGTTGGGAGCGCTGGCCGGAGGGCTCATCCGCGACGTGAAACCCTTTGCCCTCGATTATGCTTTGCCGGCGATGTTCATTGCCTTGCTGGTGCTGCAGATCAAGAATCGCCTGCATTTGCTGGCAGCGCTGGCAGCGGCTGCACTTTCACTGTTCTTCTGGCTGGGCGGGGTGACCCAGTGGAACGTGATCCTGGCAACGATTTTGGCCGCGGCGCTGGCGGCGGGAGTGGAAACATGGACCAAACGCACGTCCTCCTGACCCTCATTGGCATGGGGGCGGTCACTTATCTGCCCCGGTTGCTGCCCGCCTGGTTCCTGCGCGGACGCGAGCTGCCGCCGTTTCTGGTGGCCTGGCTGCGCTACGTGCCGGTGGCCGTGCTGGCGGCGCTGCTGCTGCCTTCACTGCTCGTGCAGGACGGGCAACTGAATTTTCACTGGGAGAATCTCTACCTGTGGGCGGCGCTGCCGTCCATTCTGGTGGCCAGGAAGACGAAGAACATGTTCGCCACCGTCCTGACTGGCATGGTGCTGGTGGCCCTGGCCCGGCTGCTGCTGGGTCTGTGAAAAAGAAGCCAATTTACGCCGTCAATTCTTGACAGTCTGGCGGCATGGGTTATAATAGATTCGCTTTCCTCGTTAGCTCAATCGGCAGAGCGGGCGGCTGTTAACCGCTAGGTTCGAAGTTCGAGTCTTCGACGAGGAGCCTTTGAAAGACACTCGGCTTATCATTCTGAGTGTCTTTTGTTTTAACAATTTTCATGTCATAATGTATAAAGATTTGTGATTGGGGAAAATGAATGCTCAGGCATCAGAAATATCCAAAAGTAAATATCCAAAAGGCTTGAACATTATCTCGCTAGGTTCAACTCTTTAAAAAGGGCAGACGTCCGAGTCTTCGACGGGGTGCCTTTTACCCTAAAATAATTAAATCAAAAACCTTCTCTTTTTATTACATCTAATAGAGATTATTCCAGCATGTATTTGAAAAGAAAATATTTCACCGTTATTTCTTAAAGGAGTGAAACGATGCCGATGGTTCCCAAAAAGAAAATCAACATTCTTGTGACTTACTTAATAGTACTGGGACTTCTGTTCACTGGGCTGGCGTTTTTTATAACAAAGATACAAACTGACCTAGAAGAAATTCCCTTTGGCAGTTTGCTCATCTGGGAAATAGCCGCTGCTGCTTTCTCTGTTTATGCTCTGGTGAAACCCTGGGAATGGGAAAAGAAGTATTTCTCATCGGAGGCTAAATTTAAAATGACTCCTCAATCAATCAATAGCCAACTGATATTAAATTGTTTTGCTAATTTCGTTCTTCCTTTTTTTATGGGGCTGATCCTCATATTTTGGGGATTGTCATTTATCCATTATTTATTCTTTGCCCTGGCATCATTTGTAGATATTTTGGCGTGGAGAATTTATATCCTGAGAGCGAGACAGGGAAGTATTGTCAACCAGTAGAGGGTTAAAAACACTTCAATTTGAATTTATTCCTCAGCAATCAACTGAGCCTGTTCCGATCTTGCTTTCTTCTCGATTAGGATCATGACCAGCAAAAATATCTGAGCAACCAACATGGTCGGGTATTTGTCATTGATCCAGAAAGGTACCAGATAATTGGGGTCGAAGTAGCGGATCGAGAGTGCGCTCAAGACGAAAAAGAAAAGCCAGCTCAGCCAGGCACCGTGGGGGTTTTGTTGCAGATACCGGGTAAGTATCCACCCGGCCAGCAGCACCAGAAAGCAAGAGGCAATGATGACCAGTTTGTAATCGTAGGCGATGCTGGGTACGGTGATCATGGGCGGCAGTGAGGCGGCAAAGATCAACAATTCCCCAACTGGCGTGTGCCATTGCTTACGCAGGAGCAACAGGGTCACCAGCCAGAGCAGTAACGGCAGAAGAGTGAACGCTCTGGAGAGGATCGTTTCGGCGGAGGCCCAACCGGGATGCAGGCTGACCAGACCGTTGGCAAAGGTCAGCCCCGATGAACTGGTCGCCGCACCAATCACGTTCCCGGCTCCCATTGAGGAAAGGAAGGAGCGGAGGTAGCCGAAGGCGTTTTGTGGCCCGATGATGAAGAGCAGCCCCAGGTTGACCACCAGTGTTGGCAAGAGCATCTTCTTGCCATGTTTGATCAGCAGTAAAGCGAAGAGCAGCCCCGGGTAGATTTTGAGGTGGAAGGCGATCGAAACCAGTAATACCTGCAGCCAGACCTTCTCGGGCCGGGTGATGGCGCACCAGATTCCCAGCAAGGCAAAGAAAAAGGCCACAATGTCGTAATTTCCCCTCTCCAGGCTGAAAAGGAAGGGGTAACTGGTTACCGATAGTAGCGAAAATAAAATGAAAAGGGCAACGTTGAGCATCCCGATAAACATGGCATCCGCTTTCAGCCTGGCAAAAAATATTTTGTTTATCAGCAGGCAGCTCAGCCCCACACAGGCAATATTCAGCAGGTAAAGCAATATTCCCTGGACCAGATAAGCAGTATTCTCATCGAAGAGCAAAAAGGGCAGTCCATACACGTTGACCAGTGGTGGGTAACGAGGTGAAAAATCATTCTCCCGCATGGGATATATATTGAAGTATTCTGTCAGTGCTTTGGCAGGGCGGTAGATGCCCACTCTGAAATCATTGCCTGCTACATTTGAGCGGATAGAGTTGAGCGGTGAATCGAATTTCCATGTAAAAAGATCGATCTGGCCAAGGACGTTGCAGATCAAAAAAACAAGCAGAATGCCCACGGCCAAAATCTGGACGGCTTTGAGAATTCGTGTCTGGCCCGGGTCAGATGGCCTGGGGAAAAATCCAGCGCAAGACCCTGGAGGGAGAAAAAATGCGATCAGCTTTTTGATAAGGAACAACAGAAGGGAAATGAAAGGAAAACAGATCAGGGTGAGCCCGGCGATCACCAGCGTCTGGAGGAGGAAACCCATACCGTCGAAGTAGCGGTGCAGAAGCAGGTATGTCCAGCGATCGCTGGTCAAAAAAGCGGTCAGCAGGCTAAAGCTCGCCGAAAGGAGGACGTTTTCCCGTTTGCACAATCCCTGCAGTTTTTGCGAAAAAACTTTCATCGATTCACCCTGTTTTGTCGTAATTTGTATTTTATAAAAAAGCTTTGTCAGATTATACCTTTGCTCGATTTTTGCGTAGTCGCATAAATCACATGAGATCAGGTCAACCTTTCCCAGAAAATTTTTTCCCGGTCAGCCAGGCTTTGGCCATTTCTTCATCGAAGAAAATCCGCAGGGTCTGCGCCTGGTTGATCGATACTGTTTCCAAAAAACGATAGTCTCCATCGTCTGGCATGAAGATCAGCGCTCGTTTCAGAGAACGGATATCGATCCCCAGTTTCTTGAATTCTTCGGCAAGCTTCTGAGGGGTGGCGTAGACATTGAATGTGCTCAAATGCAGATTTGCTCCACGAAAATCGAGCAAGATTCGCCGGCATTGTCTTTCGAGAATCTGGTGTGAAAGCTGCGGCACCATCCTTTCGATGATCGACCAATCAAAAGGTTCATCCAGGTGTGATTCGATGATCTGATCTTCTTCATTGAAGAAAACTTGAATCGACATCTTTCCCTCCTGTGAAATTTTTGGCCCTTTTCTCTATCTTATACTAGATGTTTTTCGAAAACAAGTTCGAGAAACGAGACGAAAAAGTTTCTTGGTGACAGACCGTCGTGCTATTCCTCTCCAGCCGCAAAAGTTATTCTGTTTTTTATTGATTTTGATTCAAGTTTGGTGTATCTTGATAAGATATCAGGGAGGACTTATGACAGACTTCATCTCGCTTACCTGTCCCTCGTGTGGTGGGAAACTAAAAATTACCAGTGAAATCGAACGTTTTGCCTGCGGTTTTTGTGGAAATGAGTATCTGGTCAAACGAGGCGATGGCATTGTTACCTTGGCACCGGTGATTGATCAGATCAAAACAATGAACCAGGGAATCGACAAAACGAATGCAGAACTGGCTATGCTCCGCTTGCGAGAAGATATTCGCCAGCTCGAAAAGCGCAAATCCGCGATTTTGCGCAAACGCAAAGCTGGAATTCAAGGGTTGGCTTCAGCGGCGACAGTATTATTGTTTTCATGGGTTTCTTTTTCGGTTTCTGTTTCTCAATCCAAGGGTTTTTTCTTATTTTTGGTGATACTGGCTGTTCTGGTGATTCTATTCTTTTCTTTTATCGTTGCACGACTAAACCAGGAATACAAAAAAGGAAAGAAGGAGATCAAGCTGAAGGAGAGTCAAATAAACAAATATCTCCAAAGAATTAATTACTAAAAAGTAATGAATTCTTTGCATCTTTTGCTCTAATCTAATCAACCAAGCAATTGGGATAAATAGATGAAAATCAAAAGAGTGGCATTTTTATTAGCTCTCGCTTTCTTACTGTGCGCATGTACTCTTCCTTTTGCAGGGAAAGATCGAGATGATCGATAAACTGCCTGATCCGCTGCAGGCAGCGCAGACTTTTGATCTCAGTTCCTTTGTTGTGTCCGTGGACTATAGAGGAAAATGAAACGGGAACTAAGGCCTACATAAGAGTAGATCTCCCCCTTCAAGACTAGAATTGGGGAGCGATATTCTAAACTAGGCATGACGTTCCCGTGCCTTGTTTCTTAAGTACAGATTCAATAAGTTACCGCTTTATAGATCGATGGTCACATCCACGCCGCTAAATGGGCCAAACTCTTCAAAATGAATGATCAGGCTATTAACATTGACAGGAATTGGGCCAATGAAGAGGTTGTTTCCATTGTCGTTCATACAACCATTCCCGGTCGTGCCAGAAGAAATGGTTTTTTCCTCGTTGGCCTCGACCTCAAGGTTTTTGACCTGATAATAATATTCCTCACACGTACTGCAACCGACATACGGGCAAATTGGGCTGGGCTGGTAGGTATTTCCGAGATTATCTGTGGCCGTAATGGATGAATTGGTAAACCGGAAGATTCGGGAACTGTTAGTTAAATTATGAACGTAGATATCGATCCCCCAGATATTGTCATACTCGTTTATATTCAGTTCTTTACTGACTGCCATTGACCACCCATCATATTCGATGGGTACTCCTGCAGGAACGGGCGAGGTGGGAAGGTTTGGAGTTGGAGATGAAACTGGTGAGTTTTCTTCGTTTGCATCCTCCGATGGATTCTGTTGGGAAAGGGTTTGAACCTGATTTTGCAGCGCTACGATCGTTGCGTCAAGATCAGCATTCCTCGTATTTTCAGCAGGAGTTGGCTGATTCCCACTTAAATTACATGCCACGGCAGTGAGCATGAGCAAAGCAGTGAACAAGAAAAAAGGTTTTAATTTCATATAGCCCTCCTAAAAATGGTCAATCTGAAATTAGATTCTGTAAGTACTGAGTATTTTTATGTAAGGAAGAATTTTCCCGGTTCAAACAAACTTTTTTTCTCCTTAAGATGATTATATAGAAATTTGCAAATTGCAGATTGACACAACTATTCTCAAAATGCTATAAATAAATATCTGTTGGACCATCAATTGAATAACTGGAGAATACGATGAAAAAAGGAATGCTTTTTGCACTGGCCCTTGTATTAATTTTGGGAGTCATTTGGGCCCCAGCGCCGAAGATGGTGTTGGCCAAAACTCTTGAACCGCAACCTCAACCTGTTGCTGGGATCGCCGACGGGGCCTGGTCGACCGGTACTGAGGTCAGCATCGACTTGGCGAGTACTCCAGCCCCGTATGACTGGCTGCAGTTACTGGCGGATGGGGTGAAGATCACCGAACCCGGGCAGATTTGCCATTCATTCCGTGGGGCGCAATTCAAGTGGGTGGGCACAATCTATCAGCTCATGGATGGCAAATGGGTCAAACTGGAAACGACTACAAGTCGGGGTACCAGTGAAGAAAATCAATATTCAGTTTGTGCTGTGGCCCCTTCGGCTGGAACGTATGCACTTTTTGGCTATTATACTGGCCCGGCTGAAGCACAAAAGACGATGGGGGTATGCAGTACTCAGACCTTCTACGATAAACGAGTCGGGTATGTCGATGATGGCGATTATTACTATCAGATATTTGCCCGTGCTCCCATGAATGTGGGCGAAACGATCACGGTTGAGATTGTCAGTACGGATCCGGCAGAAGCACTTGCCACGCTGGATACTTCTTCATTCAATTACACCTCCGTCTCTACTGGGGTGGATGGGCTGCTCTTCTTCCAGGAATTTTCCTCCACTGAGTTATTGAATTCGATCACCATCCGGCTTTACACTTCCAGTTGTTATGAACAATATACGCTTGAACCCACGTACGGGTACATTTTCCCACTTCCAGAGTAAAGTTGAGGTCGATATCCAAGACAGAGCACGGTACTTCCGTGCTCTGTCCGTTTAATCCCTGTTGATGGGTAAATTGGGAGCTTTCCATCAAGTATAATGAAAAGAAACATTTCAGCAGAGAAAAAAATGGTCATAAAAGAAAATCTTAAAAAAAGAACGTCGTTTTTTTCATTAGATGTTTTTCTGCCAGTTGCGGTCTGTGTTATTTTACTGATTGTCTATCTGCGAACTTTACTCCCCGGTGTAGGGTATATGGGGGATACAGCTAAATTCCAGTTCATTGGCAAGGTGTTGGGTATTCCCCACGCTCCTGGTTACCCCAATTACATTCTTCTCAACCATTTTTTTGTTTCTGTATTTCCTTTTGGCACACTGGCATTCAGAGCAAACTTTTTATCTGCCTTGTATACCATCATTGCCAGCCTGTTCATTTTTAAATCAATGCGGCTTTTTAATGTCAATCACTGGATTGCAGCCAGTATTACCCTGACGTTATGTCTGGGGAAGACAGTCTGGATTCAATCAGTTATTGCCGAGGTTTACTCTCTCAACCTGCTGTATACAGCGTTGGTGGTGTATCTGTTCATTAAATGGCATTTGAGTCATCAGGATCGTTATTTTTATTTGGCCTGTTTTTTCTATGCCATCTCTTTCGGGAATCACTTGATCATGATCACTCTTTTACCTGGGATCATTTATCTGGTCTGGGTAACTGACAGAAGGGCTTTTCTCGACCCTAAAAAGATTTTCTCTGTGTTGCTTTTCATTCTATTAGGAGCGGGGCAGTATTATTACCTGATCTGGCGGTCTCTTGACCCTACCAGCACTTACATCGAACTCCAGGCGAATAATCTGTCAGAATTGCTCAATGTGGTGACTGGGGCCGGGTCGCGCGATGATGTTTTCCGTATTTTGCCGTTTGTGCAGTACCTGGCCAAGATCGAGAAATTCGGTTTTTTCTTTGCCCGCGAATTACTTTTCTTAATCCCTATGCCTTTTATTGGTTTTTTTTCAAAGAAAAGAAATTCTCTTTACTGGTTTATAGCTATTCTTTTTCTGAGCAGCCTGTTCTTCAGCTATAACTACTCAATCGATGATATATGGGTTTATCTTATCCCTTGCTATTATTTTCTGAGTATTTTTACTGCATTGGGTTTTGAACGTCTCTATGATTGGTGGGTAGAGAAACAAAAAAAACCTCAGATAGTGTATGCAACAGTATTGATCCCGCTCGCATTTCTTTTTATCAATTTTAACCGTGCAGATATGAGCCGACAAAACCAGAGTCAACTTGAAGTCGAAGCGGATCTGGCCGTAATCCAACAAAATGCGATTATCATCAATCCCGATTATGATAATTATGAGTATTTTAAATATTATCTTCTCGGCGAAGACTATGAAAAGAAAAGAAATATTCACTTGATGAGTGAATATGAAGCGCAGAATTATCTCGCTGATCCAGAAAATCCTTATAAAGTGTATGCCATTAGTCAAGAAGAAGCTGAGAAATTTACTCAGCAAGGATATTCAGCGGTTCAGGTACGGAATGATCTTTATCAGATCACAAAATAAAAAAATACTGTCTGTTCATCGAAATGATGGTCAGTGGGGCTGTGTTCTTTTCCAATGCATCATTTCTGGCTGGCTCATTATTAATAAAAAAGGCCGCGATTTTGATTCAAAATCGCGGCGAGATTTTCTCCTAAAAGAGGGTTTTATCCCGGGAAGATAAAGAAGGCCAGTCCAAAGATGGCATAGACTGCCAGCAGAGCGGCTCCCTCGAGCCAGGTACTTTCCCCATCCGCAGAAACCAGGTAGCAGATGAGTACGGCCGCACCCAGTGCCGCCAACTCAAAGGGGTTGAAGACCAGAGTGAGCGGATTGCCCATAAGCAGGCTGATGAAGACCAGAATGGGGGCAACGAACAGGGCTACTTGCAGGGAGGAAGACACCGCAATTTCCATGCTCAGATTCATTTTGTTTTTATAGGCCAGGTTGATCGAAACCAGGTGTTCGGCAACGTTGCCGATGATGGGAACCAGAATGATGCCCAAGAAAAATTCCGAGATCCCGGTAGAGGCCACCACAGCCTCGGCGCTGCCGACCAGATATTCGCTCAGAAAAGAAATCCCTACCGTGGCGATTGCCAGCACAACCACAGCTTTGGCAATGCTCCACGGTTTTTCATGTTCTTCTGCTGGCTGCGGCTGAGCTTCGAGTGGGGAAGAGTCCTGTGATTTCAGCGAGAAGAGAATCCCCAAGACGTAGAGCAAGATCATCACTCCGGCCACGGAAAGGCTCAACACTTCCACTTTTTCGGCCACGTGAATGGTGGTGGAATGACTGAACAAGGATGGGGTCACCAGACCCACTACGGCGATTGCCAGTAAGATGGTGCTGTTTACCGTGTGTTTGCGGTCGAAACGCTGCACTCCGTTCTTGAGACCGCCAACGACGACCGAGAAGCCCAGTACAAAGAGCAGGTTACCGATGATCGAACCGGTGATCGAAGCCTTGGTCAATTCGAGCAATCCGCGCTGGATGGCAAATAAGGTGATGATCAATTCAGCCGCATTGCCCAGAGTAGCGTTGATCAGCCCGCCCAGTTTGGGCCCGGTATGGACGGCCAGATTTTCGGTGGCGTCGCCGATCAATCCCGCCAGCGGGATGACCCCCAACGCTGAGATGCCGAAGATCCAGCCAGCTCCCCAGTGCAGCAATTCGGCCAGTACCGCAAAGGGAATAGCCAAAAGCAGCAGGTGAAGTGGATGTTTTTTCAGGTAGCTCAGGAGTATTTTCATGCCGAAATTATAATCGATTGATCTACGTCTTGTTGGAGATACCTCAGTGGATGATAGAATAGAAATCAAAGGAATGGATCAATGAGAAAGAAACGCGCATTACAGATCACAACGATACTGCTTATTTTGCTTGGAATAATCGCTCTGATCGTCGCTTTTTTTGCTTATCCGTTGGGACTGGATAACAATGCTGTGATGGGCAGTAAACGTAAAATTTTGGCTGTAATGGGCGCTTTTCTTTTGCTCTTACGTCCGCTGTGGACGTTAATTGAGGCTGGCTTGAGGCGGCTTCACCTGCCAGAGCGGTTTTCGACCTGGATGGCTTCTCATCCACCGCGCGAAAGACAACCCGGAAAACTAAGCCGCTTTTTCGAGCGGCATATCTGGTTGTGGGGAGGCCTGTCTGTTCTCGTGGTTGCTGTTGTCGCTCTCTGGTACCTCACCGCCGGTACGTTTACTCGATGGACTCCTTATTCGCGTTATTTCGACCGTCAGGCAGACGCTTTTTTGGCTGGACAGCTTTCATTGCTTGAACAGCCGCCTGCAGAACTGGCCAACGTGAAGGATATCTATAACTGGAAAGCGCGGGAAGGAATTAATTATCTTTGGGACGCCTCCTATTTTCAAGGGAAATATTATCTCTATTGGGGGCCGGTCCCGGCGCTGGTCGCTTCCGCCATTAAGCTGGTTCATCCTGGTATAGTCGAGGATCAGGTGCTGGTCTTGATCTTTCTGCTTGGGCTTACGGCCGTGCTGGCGGCGTTTTTTACCTGGCTTCGACGCTGTTATTACCCGCGCACACCAGGCAGTTGGATTTTGCTCTTTACACTCACAGCAATATTTTGCGTGCCGGTCTTTTGGTTGATCAATCGTCCCAGTGTTTACGAAGCTGCCATTGCTTCCGCTCAGTTTTTTTTGCTGCTTGGTTTGTATGCTGCGTTTCGGGGTCTTGTTGAAGAGAATTTGCATCCGGGCTGGCTGGCTCTGTCAGGTTTTAGCTTGGGAATGACAGTTGCCTCCCGTTTTTCATACATATTCACGGTAATCGGATTGTGTCTGGTAGTGGGTATTGCCATCCTCAATCGGCTTATCAGAAGGCAGACGCGCTGGCCCTCTGTGCTGGCTTTCGCGCTCCCTCTTTTATTGGTAGCCGTGGGGCTGGCCTGGTTCAATTATGCCCGTTTCGGGTCGATCACTGAAACAGGGATGAAATACCAGCTTACTGGGGATGCTTTGCCAGTTGATCGAGCTTTGACCTTTTCTGCGGGTTATATTTCACCCAATTTCTATTCCTCTGTACTGCGTTCTCCTCAGATTAGCAGCAAATTCCCATTTTTTACCACCCCGTTTATTCTGGATAATATGTGGCCCAATTTTGTTCATCGTCCGGTCACCTATTATTCTGGGGAACCCGTGGTTGGAATATTGCCAACGATTCCGTTTTTGTGGCTGGCCGGAATACTGATCGTTTGGCTGATAGAGAGACTTTTACGGTGGATCAACGAAATACCTGAACAGGCCATCCATCGAGCAGGAACTTCAATGCCGGGTTGGGGAATTGCTTTGATGTGTGTGGCTGCTTTGGTCCAGTTTGCGACGAATATGACTTTTGTAATGACAACGGAACGCTACCTGGCAGATTTTATTCCAGCAATGATTCTGGGCATCGGGCCACTTGTTGGGTATACTTGGGTGCGCTCGAATCGCCACCCGGGGTGGCAAAAAGCTCTTTCTGTGTTGGTTATTCTCCTTTGTGTGTCTTCCATGATGATTGGTTTACTGACGAACATGCAGGGGGCTGATCGCCGCTTCGAAAACAATAACCCGACACTTTATTATGAAATTGCCAATTTCTTCTCTCATCCTTCCTGACAGATTGGAATTCACCTATGCCAGAAATCGTTTTTCAACAAAGTAAACAAAGATTCATGGAAGAGCATATTGCTCTTTGGAATCGTGTTGGGCACGACTACACTCGCTGGTCAAAAACGGGAGTGGCTTATCATCGTCGTTTACAGCAGGTGTATCGGGTCATTATTCCCGAAGGACAGTCGGTTCTTGAGATCGGCTGTGGCCGAGGTGATCTGCTGGCTGCTTTGCACCCCAGAAGAGGGGTAGGGGTCGATTTTTCTTCAGAGATGATCACTCTTGCTCGTCAGGCCCACCCCGAGTTGACTTTTATTGAATCTGACGCTGTCGATTTCGAATCAACAGAGACTTTCGATTTCATTGTCTTATCAGATCTGCTGAATGACGTCTGGGATGTGCAGGTGTTGTTTGAATTACTAAACCGATATTGCGGGCCGCACACCCGTTTGGTGATGAACGTCTACAGCCGCCTTTGGGAACCTGCAATCGAGGTAGCCTCGTGGTTGGGGTTGGCAAAACCGCATTTGCAGCAAAACTGGTTAACGGTTTCTGATCTGGCTAATCTATTGGAACTGGCAGGTTTCGAGAAGATCCGCTCATGGCGCGAGTTTTTATTCCCTTTGCGAATTCCGTTGCTGAATGGTCTCTTCAATCGTTTTCTGGCAAAGACCTGGCTTTTTAGCTGGCTGGATCTGGCTAACTTCGTTGTTGCCCGCAAAAGGGGCTATCCATTGCCAGAATCCGAGGCCCCACTGGTCAGTGTTATTATTCCCACCCGCAATGAGGCAGGGAATATTGCAGAATTACTGGTGCGTACCCCTGAATTGGGACGCGGTTCAGAGATCATCTTTGTGGATGGACATTCCACGGATGGAACCCCTGAGGTGATCCAGCGGGAAATGGCGGCTCACCCCGAAAGGAACTGTGCTTTCTATACTCAGACCGGCAAAGGCAAGGGCGACGCTGTCCGACTGGGGTATGCGCGTGCTCATGGCGAGATGCTGATGATCCTGGATGCCGATATCTCTGTTCCTCCAGAAGATCTGCAGCGCTTTTATAATGCACTGGTATCAGGGGTGGGGGATTTTATCAATGGAGTACGTCTGGTTTATCCCATGGAGAAAGAAGCCATGCGTTTCTTCAACTTGCTGGGGAATAAATTTTTCAGCAATCTTTTTACCTGGCTGCTGGGCCAGCCGGTAAAAGATACACTCTGCGGGACTAAGGTTCTATGGAAACGGGATTATGACCGCATTGCGGCGAATCGTTCCGTTTTTGGTGATTTTGATCCTTTTGGAGATTTCGATCTGCTCTTTGGGGCAGCGCGCTTGAATTTGAAGATCGTGGACCTTCCGATTCGCTACCACGAACGGACTTACGGTTCGACGAATATTTCCCGTTGGCAAAATGGTTGGATGCTGTTGCGCATGTCAGCGTTTGCGTCTGGTCGACTGCGGTTTTTCTAGAAGTTTTAGAGGCAGTCACGCAGGTGCACGTCGATCGTTAATATGTGATTGACGATCCAATCAGCCAGCGACTGATAGGTAGCTCGGGCAAGATTAATATCCATGTTGGTAAGCTGCCAGCGGGTGTAAAAATCTCCAAAGCGCTGCAAAAAATCAGCATGGGCAGCTTTATTGGTTTCTGCGAGTGGACAACGCTTTTGCTCCATCAGGATTTCTTCTTGTTCAAAATGCCAGGCTGCATAGAATTGCAAAAAATCAAGCAATTCTGCGGCAGCACGCCGCATTTCGGCCTGGTTTGTTCCAGAAAAAACTTCAGAGAGTTCGTTGAATTTTTCGATCAAAGCACGATGCTGGGCATCGGTGTGATCGTCACCGGTGCTCATATTGGGTTCCCAGTTAATCACGAATCAACCTCTAATGTGTAAATGTGAATGTAAAAGATAGCTGAACTTTTGTTATTATAGTCGGAAAAGACTCACCTGATTCGTTGAGTGGAATGTTCTCATTGGCTGCATTGGGCAGCCGTCAGAATTGTACCGTCAATGGCCTGATAAATGCTGGGATAAGTCAGGCTGAGTTTGGTGATTTCCTGTTCACCAATGGGCAACGTAATTGGGTCATAGCGCACAGCCAGATCGGTGGGAAACAAAACGAGATACCCGCATTGCGTGGAGATCATCTCATCCAGGCTTGCTGGATTGATCTCTGAAAGTGGGGCACCAGAAGGGGTCGTGTTAATGGAAAGGGTATAACTGCTGCGGTTGGTATAAAAAAGCATGACATCTGGTGCATTCGAGAGCAGCGGTACTCCCTGTGGCAGAGCGGCAATCTTGGTGAAGATGGGGTTATTTTTCCAGGCGGGGGAAGCATAACCGTCGGGGTAGGCAGAGGTGTTGATCAGCATGGTGCGCAGGGGCATGTAGTTATACCCAACGAAAAGGGCGCTGAGCAGGATGCCGACCAGCGGAACACTCCATTTGAAGGAGATTACTCGATCCAGGCTGCCAGCGGAACCCAGGAGTAGCGCGTAAAGAGCGGGTGCCAGCGGCGAAAGCATTCGTTCGTTGATATCGATCTGGGTGGCGCTGAAAGAATAGCTGAACAGCAAGACACCGGTATAGAGTACGACGTAGAGGATGATTCCACCCAGCAACAGAGAAAGACCGGTATCCCGATTGTGGCGCCAGCGCTTGAAACTATGCACCAGACCAAAGATGACCAGTGCGGCCAGACCGACCAGCAGAATGGGGCTGAAGATTTCAGCGCGTACTCCGGGGATCATGCCGCTGCGGTAGGGCAGCCAGTATTTTAAGACCTCATACATTTTGGTGAACATGCTAAGGATCCGCGATTTGAGGTCTGCCGGGATGAAAAAGAGGCGGGCTCCCACGGAAGAACTGGCGAAAAATTCAGTGCCCAGCCAGGCGAGCATGGGCAGCAGGCTGAGCAGGGCAAAGAGAACGGCATAACCCCAGCGTTTGCCTGCCGAGGTGCGAGCCAGGAACAACCAGAGCAGCCCACAGGTCAGCGGCACCGCCAGAAAAGCATAGCGGGTGAGGAAGGCCAATCCGCCCAGTACCGCGGAGAGAAGCAGCCGCCACGGCGAAATTTCGCGTACCGCGAGAATCCCCAGCAGCAGCGCCGGGATTCCTAAGGCAAGGGCCAGTGGTTCTGACATCATGCTGATGAAATCACGCCCCAGGGCTGGGGTAAAGGCCAGCAGCAGTGCAAAGAGGAACCCGCTGACTGTGGAGCGGGTGATGCGCGCAAAGAGCCAGCCGCCGCTGAGCAGCAGTGACGTAAAGCACAGCACATCCAGAAGGCGGGCAGCATCAATCAGATCCATTTTGAGCAGCACGAATGGACTCAACGCAACGGGGTAGAAGGGGGCAAAGAATTTCAGACGAGCAAACGTGCCATCCGGGTTGACGGTGCCCAGCCCTATGCCGGCGGCGAAATTGCGGGCGGCGGAAAAATACGAGGCTGAGTCGCTGAATCCCCAGGGGGCAAAGGCCATGCAGGTCAATAGATACCAGGCTGAAAGCCCGGCCAGGATCAGCAGACCAATCCACAAAGCAATCTTCTGGTTCCGTTCTACTTTCATTCTCACCGCCACGCGATAAAATAAGAGCAACAAGGCAATTATAAAGTCAATTAACCCGCTGCAGAATAAGCAAAAGAGGCCCAGAAAATGAGGTGCTGGTGCTATAATCACAGGTCTAGACAACTCTAGAGAGGCCAGCTTACTTGTTTTCTCCCGGGGTTCAATCACTGGAACAGGAGTAGTTTGAATGACCAGACGTGTATTTTTCAGCTTTGATTACAAGAACGTGTCCAAGGCGAACCAGATCAAAGATTTGCCCGGTATCGAGGCTACTGCTTCCGCAGGTTTTGCCGGTACCAAACTGTGGAATGAGCAAAAGGTAAAGGGTGATCTTGAGGTCGAGAAGTTGATCGCGGATGCTCTGGAAGACACCACGGTGACTGTGGTGCTCATCTCGAGTGGAGCAACCAAACGAAAATACATCAATTATGAGATCTATCAATCTCTGGCGCGTGGGAATGGACTGGTGGCCGTGCAGATTCACGGTATCCCCGATGACAAGGGCCGTCTCGATCAGCCAGGGGATATTCCCTCGCAAATTGCGGATAATGGGTACCGTGCCTACAAATATACCAATCAGACCGACCTGCTGGCGTGGATCGAAGAAGCTGCTCGAATTGCCGGGAAGTAACCCCGGCAATTTTCTTTAATCCAAGATGCCGAAGCCGGTTTTGACCGGAGTTTTCTCTTCTCTGTGTATTCCTGCGCTGCAAGTTTGCCCGGTTCAGAAGCTTGCCAGTCTTTGAATTTGCGGTAAGATTCTTGATATTTCATTTTAAGGACGGGCAGCAATGGAAATTCAGTTGAAAGAAGTGACCAACCGCAGGGAATTACGCAAGTTCATTCTCTTTCCGCAAAGCCTGTATCGGGGTAACTCCTGCTATGTGCCGTCTTTGTATATGGACGAGAGCAATACCTTGCGCTGGGATAAGAACCCGGCCTTTAAGGATTGCCAGGTAAAATACTGGCTGGCTTACCGCGAGGGCAAGATCGTTGGCCGTGTAGCGGCCATCCTGCCCGGCAAATTCTATGAAAAGTGGGGCAAACGTTACCTGCGTTTTGGCTGGCTTGATTTCATTGATGACCCGGCCGTTTCCGCGGCGCTGCTGAAGGCGGTCGAGGATTGGGCGCGCGCTGAAGGGATGGAAGCGGTGCATGGCCCTCTGGGTTTCACCGATCTCGACCGTGAGGGGATGCTCGTGGAAGGCTTCGATGAACTGGGCACAATGGCGACTAATTACAATCATCCTTACTATCCGCGCCATCTCGAAGCGCTGGGGTATACCAAAGATACCGACTGGCTGGAATATGAGATGACTGTGCCGTCCCAACCGGATGAAAAGATCGCTAAGGCGGCTGAACTGGTGATGAAACGCTATCAACTGCACGTTTTGCCGGCCAAAACCAAGAATGATTTTCTGCCCTACGCTCACGATATTTTTAGTTTGCTCGAAGAGGCCTACCGCCATCTCTACGGAGTGATGCCCCTGAGCCAGGCACAGGTACAGGCTTACATCGATCAATATTTTGGCCTCGCCATCCCGGAATATGTGCCGCTGGTGCTCGATGCTGAGAACAAACTGGTGGCGTTTGGCGTTGTTTTCCCCTCTTTTTCTCATGCACTGCAAAAAAGTCATGGTCAGCTTTTCCCTCTGGGCTTTGTTTACCTGTTGCAGGCTCTCAAAAATAACGAGCGCGCCGATCTTTACCTGATCGGGGTCAAAGACGAGTATCTGGGTAAAGGGGTCAACGCCATTTTGATGAATCAGATCATGAACGCTTTTATCCGGAACGGGGTCAAGAAAGTCGAATCCAACCCCGAGCTGGAGACCAATGCCAATGTGCAATCGCAGTGGAAATATTTCGAACGCCGGCAGCATAAACGCCGCCGCTGTTTCATCAAACCTCTGACCGCTGAAAAAATTGATTAAGGTGAGCGGCAACGGATATTCTGCTAAAAATCATATATTCTTGAGTTATGATAAGAACCGATATCCGCTGTAAGTTTGAGTAAAGGAAGAAAAATGGAAAAGCAACCCGAAAGACCGGCAGATGCTGTCATCGAGCATGAAGTAGAACGCAAACGTAACAAGGCCGAAGACTATCTGCGCGATCCGGAAAAATCAAAGCAATTGCTGGATGAAGCTGTCAAGAAGGCAAATGAGAAGGAAGAGAAAAAAGGCCCACTGACTGACGTATGGAATAGCCTGACGGCACTCTTTCGTCTTTTCAACGCCTACATCCACAAAGAGTACACTCATATCCCGTGGGGATCGATTGTCCTGGTAGTGGTAGCGATCATTTATTTCGTTTCCCCAATTGATCTGCTGCCAGACTGGATTCCGCTGGGCGGGTTCATTGACGACGCCGCGGTGATCGGTTTCGTTTTGAAACAGATCAACACCGATCTGGAGCAATTCCTCAAGTGGGAAGCGGTCAAGAAATCTCTGGATTCGGTAGTGGACGCTGAATCTGCCAACTGAACAAAAGGCCGGCCTATCCAATCGATAGGCCGGTTATTTTTACGGTATTGCGCTGATTTCTCATCGAAGGTCCGATTTAGAGAGGCGCGCTGGTGGGTTTGTTCTTCTTTTCGTTCTTCAGCTTGCGCTTTTCTTTGAGGGTCAGCTTGGGCGCTTTTTTGGTATCTTTTCTGCCTTTATCGTTCTTTCCATTGTCACTCATCTGTGTAACTCCTTCCTGCATGGGACACGTTTTGAGTTCCATGTGAACCGACTTAATTTCCCGCCTGACAACTAAAAATAGTTATACTCCACTTTAAAAAAAGTGGTCAGACCTTCTCTTGCGGATTCTCTTGCCTCACCCGCAGGTATAATTACCTCATGGCAAAATTGATTACCCAATATGTCTGTCAGCAATGCGGGCGCGTTTCGGCGCGACCGTTTGGAAAATGCCCGCAGTGCGGGGGTTGGAACACGATGGTTGAGGAAGTCATTGAAGCCTCTCCGACGACGGCGACTAAAACAGCACCGGTACGTGGGTTAAACGCTCATTCCGCGCCGCGCAAGATGGCTGAAATCGAGGGAGATGTCGAGGCCCGCATTCCTTTGCCCATCGAAGAGTTCGCTCGTGTGCTGGGCGGTGGAGTCGTGCCGGGCTCGATCGTGCTGGTGGGTGGTGACCCGGGGATCGGTAAATCGACCCTGCTGCTGCAGATGGCCATGGAGATGGCTTCCCCTTCTTCTCAGGGGCGGCCCGGGCTCAAAGTGCTTTACGTTTCTGGCGAGGAATCCGAGCGCCAGATCAAGATGCGCGCCATGCGCCTGACCCGTCTGGCTGGGGCCGAGGCGAAATCTTTCAGCGAGGATCTGTTCCTGCTTACCGAGACCAACCTGGATGCGATTCTCGAACAGGTGAATGCGCTGAAACCCGAACTGGTGATTGTTGATTCCATCCAGACCGTTTACTTACCTGAAATGACCTCGACAGCGGGTTCGGTGGGGCAGGTGCGCGAGTGTGCCAACCGCCTGCGCGAGCTGGCCAAAAGCAGCGGTATCGCCGTCTTTCTGGTCGGGCATGTCACCAAGGAAGGCATGATCGCTGGTCCGCGCGTGCTCGAACACGTGGTGGATACTGTGCTTTATTTGGAAGGCGACCGCTTTCAATCTTACCGGCTGCTGCGCTCGGTGAAGAACCGTTTTGGCGCTACGGCTGAAGTCGGGGTCTTCGAGATGCGCGACCGCGGCATGGTCGAGGTTTCCAATCCCTCTGAAGCCTTTCTGGCGGAACGCATGGTCAATACACCGGGGTCAGCAATCGCGGTGACCATGGAGGGCACTCGCCCGCTGCTTGTCGAAATTCAAGGGCTGACCAGCCCCAGCAATATGGGCAACCCTCGTCGAACTCCCAATGGAGTGGATTTCAACCGGCTGCTGCTCATCACAGCGGTGCTGACGCGGCGGTTGGGGCTGCGTCTGGGGGAGCAGGACGTCTTTGCCAATGTGATCGGCGGTCTGCACATCGATGAACCGGCCGCGGATCTGGCGATTGCCACGGCAGTGGCTTCGTCCGTGCGCGATATCCCGGTGCGCGCGAATACCGTGCTGATCGGTGAGGTGGGCTTATCTGGTGAGCTGCGTTGGGTGGGGCAAATGAACCCGCGTTTGCGTGAGGCAGCCAAGCTGGGTTTCAAGTCGGCTATTATCCCTCACCGTGTGACCCGCGGCGAAGCTCTGCCTGAGGGAATCGAAATCAAAGAGGCGCGTTCCCTGCGCGAGGCGCTCTCTTTTGCGTTATTATCAGAATAAGTTCGCTCCACTTTCACAGGAGGTTTCCCAATGTCTGAATTTCCTTCTCCCCTTGAATGGGGGCCTGTTTCGCTGATCCGCCGCAACCACGGTCTGGAGCATGCGACCATCAATCTGCTCAGCCAGCGGCATCCCGACCGCAGTTTCGCTGGTCATTCCGACAGTAAAGGCTACTGGATCATCGGGGAGATCTCGACCGATGAGTTGGCCGAGGTGGCGCAAGAAGCGTTGACCCGTTTGAACGCCGGGGAGCATAATCTGGCCATTCATGCTCACTGCGGTACCAACGCCGTGACCACGGGTGTGATTGCTGGTGGCCTGGCCTGGATGGCGATGCTGCCCAATGAAAAAAGTTTTGGCAAGAAGCTGGACCGTTTGCCGTGGGTGATCTTGCTGGTCACCGGGGCGGTGATCCTGTCCCAGCCGTTGGGTCCCAAAGTGCAGGCAGCCGTGACCACCTCAGGAACTCCTGATGGGTTGGTGATCCGACAGATCACTCGTTATGAGCGCGAAATGCCCGGCCGGCCGGTGATGCACCGCGTTCAGACCGGCATAACCGGTGCCCCAGCGGAGACAGCGGCTGAATGAGTGCTGCGCCAGAAGTTCAGATTCATCTGCTGCATGGGGATGATCGCTTCAGCCTGACGCGCGCGATCAAGGAACTGCTTGCCCGCGGTGGGGATCTGGCTGAGGTGGAGATGAATACCACCCGGTTGGATGGACGGCAGGCTACTTTCGACGAGATCCATACCGCGGCCAATACCCTGGCTTTCTTTGGCGGTGCACGCTGGATCGTGGTCGAAGACGCGCTGGTCAAGATCGAAAAGGGGAAGCATGACAAATTCTTGCATTTGCTCGAAGGATTGCCGCCGGGCAATCACCTTGTCTTGACTGTTGATGACCACCAGCGCTGGCGCAAGGATGCACGCGGGAGCTGGATCCGTGTTTGGGAAACCCTGACCGATACCCACTGGCTGATGAAATGGGCGGCCAGCCATCCGCAGATGGAGGTACTCGACTTTCCGCTGCCGGATGAAAAGGCCATGGATGCCTGGATCAGTGCTGAGGTGAAACGCCAGGGCGGCGAGATCGAAACCGAAGCGGCGCGCGAGATGACCCGCCATCTGGGCAACGAAACCAGCATTGCCAGCCAGGAGATCGTCAAACTGCTGACTTACGTCAATTATGCCCGCCCGATCACGGCTCAGGATGTGATCGAACTGGTCTCAGCGGAAGGTTCCGCGGATGTGTTTGTGATGCTGGATGCTCTGGTTGAGGGACGCACCCGCGAGGCACAGCAGTTGATGCACGTGCTGCTCGAACAGGATGAACCCGAGGTGATCCTGGGGGCGATCAGTCATCGCTTTCGCCAGCTCATCCAGGTGCGCGAGGCACTCGATGCCCGCGAAGATCTGAAGGAACTGGTAGATCGCAAAGTGCTTTTCAATAATCAGGCCAGCAAATATACCACTCATGCCCGTCGCTTCAGCATGGCGCAGCTCGAGGCCATTTACCGCCATTTACTTGAAATCGATCTCAAGGCCAAGTCTTCTTTTGCGGATACTGCCAGTGATCTTGAAACTCTGGTCATTGAAATTGGCCGCTAGCCCCGAAAGAAATTTTCACTTTCAGAATAAAGCACTGATCACTGAGGTGCTTTATTTGGTTTATCAGTATTGGAGGAGAAATGACCCACCTGTTTGAAACCTTCCGCCTGAAAGAAATCACCCTGCGCAATCGTATTGGGGTTTCGCCGATGTGCCAGTATTGTTATGAAGATGGCATGGCTGATGACTGGACGCTCGTTCACCTGGGGTCACGGGCGGCCGGGGGCGCTGGATTGGTGCTCAGCGAAGCCACTGCAGTTTCAGCAGCGGGGCGCATTACCCCCAATGATCTGGGTATCTGGAGTGAGGCGCATGTCGAGCCTTTGGCGCGGGTGACCCGTTACCTCAAATCGCAGGGGGCCGTGCCCGGAATTCAACTGGCCCATGCCGGGCGCAAAGCCAGTACCAGTCGCCCCTGGGAGGGCGGCGGTCCGCTCGCAGACGATGATCCACGCCGCTGGTCGGTGCTGGGGGCGAGCCCGATTGCTTTTGCTGCGGGTTACCCGGTACCGCATGAATTGAGCGTCACAGAAATTCGTGAGATCGAGGCTCAGTTTGCCGAGGCAGCCCGCCGTGCGCTGGAGGCAGGTTTTGAGTGGGCCGAAATTCACGCGGCTCACGGCTATTTGCTGCATTCCTTTCTGTCACCGCTGTCGAATACCCGTACCGATGATTACGGAGGCTCTTTTGCCAACCGCATCCGCATACTGGTCGAGACGGTGCAATCCGTGCGCTGCGTCTGGCCGGAGCGGCTGCCGCTGACCGTGCGCGTTTCGGGCACGGAGTGGGTGGAAGGTGGTTGGCAGGTTGAGGATACGGTGGAACTGGCCAGGGTGCTCAAAGAAGAAGGGGTCGATTTGCTGGATTGTTCTTCCGGCGGCAACATTTCTCATGCGCCCATCCCCCAGACCCCGGGCTATCAGGTGCCCATTGCAGAAGCGGTACGCCGTCAAACCGGTTTGGCTACTGCGGCGGTGGGGCTGATTACTGAAGCGCACCAGGCCGAGGAGATCATCCACAGCGGCCAGGCGGACCTGGTGCTGCTGGGCCGTGAATTTCTGCGCGACCCTTATTGGCCGGTTCGGGCGGCGAAAACTCTGGGGCAAGAAGCGCCAGTACCCGCACAATATCTGCGGGCTTTCTAAAAAGCTTGGGCAGAGATTAAATTCGCTAAATTCATAGCTATTTGTGTGAACCTCTGCAGATGGGTTTATGTATAATGGATTCATTGAATCAATAAATGTAATTTTTCGGGGAGGATCAATGAAACCATGTCCATTCTGCAATGAGCTGATCCCAGAAGAGGTGGGGCAATGCCCTGCTTGTCATCAGGATCTACCTGATCCTGCCCGTGTTCCTGAATCCTCCATCCAAAGGGAAACTGAAAGCCGCTTCCCTGATCCATTTGCCGTGATCGCTTTTGTCTTCAGTCTGTGTGGGGTAATGCTGCTGGGCGCATCATTGCTATGGGTTGAATATTTCCCAGATTATCCGTTAACAGAGACGGCTTCGTGGCTACTGACTGGCCTGCTCGCAAATCCCTTCCCAATTGTCGGCCTGGTATTTGGTGTGCTGTCTTTAAAGAGAATCTCTGCGGGCCGGTTTCAACGCGGCAAGAAACTGGCAGTGACTTCTTTGATCCTCGCGGTTGCCGTCTTTTTCTGTGTGATTTTGTTTGGCGTTTTAATTATTCTGGCGCAAAATTCTTTAATCGATGGAGCATTGCTCCTCAATGCTCAGAGATTTGTCATCACCCTCATGGGCAGTTGAAATTCAGACAGGATGAGACTCTATGAAAACTTGCCAGAACTGTAAACAAGAAAATCTGGATAATGCGATTTGCTGCAGCGCATGCGGGATGGAATTTCCGCAGTCAGTCTCTGCTTCCAAAACATCTCTCCGAAAAAAGGTCGATCCACTGGCCCTGACCAGTTTTATCCTGTCCATCTGGTCCATTCCCGGGGTCATTATCGCTTCTACGGTCACTCTACTTTACGAAAACTTGGCCAATCAATTCGATGTATCTTTTTCAAACTGGGCGATTTTAAAAACGATATTTTTTGATCCGGCGATTTTTGCGGCAATTGCACTGGGGATTCTTTCACTCGTTTATTTCAGACGGGGGAACTTCAGTCACACAGGCAAGGGTCTGGCAATTGCGGGAATCAGTATTGCCGGTTTGGTGCTGATCGTGGTACTGGTTTTTCTTCTCTACCCACTCATACTTTAACCAGGCGAAGCTCGTTTCCCTATCACGGTGCAGCCCTTGGTATGCGAAAAAGCGATGATAGTTAAAAAGAATCGAAGATCGAAAGAAACTGTGTGCTCAATTTAAATAAAATTTCCGGTTCATTGTGAACCGGAAATTTTCTTCCATTCAAATCAGCTACAGGCCGAGCATCTTGACGCGTTTTTCATCCCATTTGAGCGCATCGCGGATGCCGGCTTCGATGGGCAGTTCGGCTGTCCAGCCCAGCAGGCGTTTGGCGGTATCGGCGTTGCAGAAGGAACCGGCCACGTCGCCGGGGCGCGGGTCGGTCTCGATTTTCTTGATCTCTTTGCCGTACACCTTTTCAAAGGCGGTGACGAGTTCTTTGACGGTCACTCCCTTGCCGGTGCCCAGATTGATGACCAGATAATTCTCGGCCGGGTTGCCGGCGCGTTCGAAGACAGCGTCGAACTCAGAGAGGGCTTTTACGTGGGCACGGGCCAGATCCCAGACATGGATGTAGTCGCGGATGCCCGTGCCGTCGCGGGTGGTGTACTGGGTGCCGGTGATCTGGAATTCCGCCTGGCGCCCCTGGGCGGTTTCGACCAGTTTGCCCAGAATGTGGGTCGGAGCTTTCACGTAAAGTCCGCTGCGCATCTTGGGATCCGCCCCAATGGGGTTGAAGTAGCGCAGGGCGATGCCTTTCATGCCATAGGCGGCGCAGAAATCTTTGAGGATCATTTCCATCATGAATTTGGTGCGCGCATAGGGGCTGGAGGGTTTGAGAGGGGATTCCTCGGTGACCATAAAGCCAGGCACCACGTCGTAGAGTGAGGCGGAAGAACTGAAGACCACTTTGCCATGGCCGAGTTTGCTCAGAGTGTGGAAGAACTCCAGCGATTTGGCAACGTTGTCGAGATAGTAATCGTAGGGGCGGGCCACAGATTCTGGCACCACGATCAACGCAGCGCAGTGCACGGTGGCCTGAATATCAGGGTGATCCGCAAAGATGCGGGTGATGGCTGCTTCATCGGCGATGTCTGCCTGATAGAAGATACGATTTTCGGTAAATTCCTTGCGACCGGTGATGAGTGAATCCACGATGATGGGGGTATGGCCGGCTTCTTCCAGCGCGGAAGCAATCGTACTGCCAATGTAACCGGCACCGCCAGTAATCAGAAATTTCATGGTGACCTCGAAAAAAATAGGATGCCCAGCCAGGCCGGGCATCCTTAAGTATACCGAAAAAAAACGACGTTTTTAAGACAGTTTTAGCCGAGTAAAATTCCTACTCCAAAAGCGATGCCAATGACCATGAACAAAGCTCCCAAAATGATCATGACCATGCCGCCGGCTGCCTTGGGTTCGAGCACGGATTGACTGGGGGCGGTCGGGTCGTAATGCACGGTCACCTGGGCACCAGGGACGTAAGCCGCGATCTTTTTGGACGCGGTACGATAGTCGTAGCTCATGTGCCCAAACGAAAGGCGGGTGCCCACGTAGCGCTGCCCGATCAGCGAGTATTGATACTGCACCAGCGGTTCATAAGTGATCTGGGTATTGTTGTCGGAATCCAGAGAAGAGTTTTCCTGCAGACTGGCGGAAATGATCGTCCCGGTAGTGGTGGGCCACTCTGCGGCGGCTTTGGCTTTGCCGCGCAGGCGGATGCCAACCAGCAGCAAAACCAACCCGAGGATAAAAAAGATTGCCACAAAAACCAGGATCATCTGCATAAGTTTCTCCGACAGAAAAGGGTAATTTCATTATGGAATAAGTTTGCTGATTTGGCAACTGGGAATTTCAGTGCATCTTTACACGGGTCCCTTCTGTGGCCAGATCGAGAATGGCTTGCCCGGTGAAATGCACCCAGGCGGGGTCAGGAGGGACGCGAGTACTGTCCCAGACGATAAGGGAGGCTCCTCTGGCCTGCCACATGTCGGCAGGCAGGTTTTCGAGATCCGCAGGCTGCAGCAAAAGCACAGTTGGCACGACCTGGGGCAGCAGCGCGGGGTCTACTCCATTGGGGATCAAGATTTGGGTGTTGCCCGTGGTGATGAGCAGCGCGCTGCCGTTCTCATCCGCGGCAACGGCTTGGATCGTGATCTCTTCGTCGAGGCGCAGACTCTCGTTTTCATGCTGTTGGATCACGCTGATCCCTTCAGGTAGAGAAACTGGAGAGGTATCGTCGTTACTCTGGTAAACTGCTGGCAGCAGAACAGCCTGGTGGATGGGCAGCCGTTCATTCAGGGACTCGGCAGAATTGACGGAACTGCGCCGGGTGAGCAGCACGCCATCGAGGTGAAAGTTCCAGGGGGAGAATTCCTGGCTGAGGTTGGCGGCCAGGGAATTGACGTCGCCGCTGGGGTCGAGCAGCAGGCTGAAGCCGCGCGGAGAGCGCAGCATCACAACGGTTTCTTCCCCGGCGCGGATGATCTGCACGTGCAGTTCTCCGTCCGGCTGGCGCAGCGCAATGCTCCAGACCAGTACCGTTACCAGCACCAGTCCGGCAGCGATCCAGAGAAAGCGCAATTTCTCGAAGAATTGTTTGAATTTGAGACGCAAAGTAGCCAGTGTCACAACCACGATTCCCCCGATCCCTGCCCAGGTTGCAGCGCTGCCGTTCAGGGTAACGACGCCGTTGGGGATGCGCTCCAGCAGCAGAACCATGCGATCAGAGTAGGCCAGCAGCGGCCAGATCACCGCGCCGCCGAGTTTGCCCAGCGGTGCCCACAACATGCCCAGAAGGGTGGCGACTGCACCGCCTTCCAGAATAAGCGATTGCACCGGCAGCACCAGCGGATTGGCTAGCAGAGAAGTCAGCGAAAGTTGTTTGAATTGTAACGCAATGATGGGCAGGGTGGTGATCTGTGCGGCAATACTGAAGAGGAAATATTCGCTGAGCGGGTCACTCAGGCGCGCACTGGTTTCTTCACTGGTAAAGCGCTGCAGAAATTTTTCCAATCCTTGCTGCAGCGGACCCGCAAAGAGCAGCAGCCCGAGAGTGGCGGCAAAGGATAGCTGAAAACTGGCATCCCAGAGTAAACGCGGTTCGATGAGCAGGATCACCCCGGCGGCCAGCGCCAGCGGATTGTAGCCACCGCCTTTGCGTCCGACCAGGCGGCCGGTAAAGGCCGCCGTGGCCATGATGGCGGCGCGTGCAACGGATGGAGAGCCGCCCACAAAGGCGGTGTATAAAAGAAGTAAGCTGACGGTGATCAGCGTAGTCCAGTTGCGGCTGCAGAAACGGGAAAAAACGGCGAAGAAGAGAGCGGCCAGCACGGCCATGTTGAACCCCGAAATGGCGATGATGTGCGAGGTACCGGTATCTTGATAGGCGTTTTTAACCGCTGCCGGCAGATCGTTGTCCTCGCCCAGCAGGATGCCTTCCAGTAACCCCGATTCGGGCTGTGGAAAGCTGCTCAGAATGGCGGTGCGGGCTTTTTGACGCAGCCATTCCATGCCTTGCGCCAGCCAGGGTGCCTTTCCACTGGCAACGCGCCTGACAGCGGTGGGGGAGTAAACGATGGTGTAGATGTCTTGCCGGGCCAGATAAGCGCGATATGAAAAGCCATCGTTTTCAGACGGTGTCAGTGGTTTGGCGATGAATTGCAGTTCATCCCCTAGCTGCCAGGCTGCGTTGACCCCTGTCCGCGCCAGAAAGGTACCGCTGATACGACGAAACTGCTGGCTGACCGGGTCATAGAGTTCGCGTGCGCTCAAGGTGAGGTAAGTAGCGTCACTGCGATGGTCAGACGTCTTGGTAACCACGGCCGTGATCTGGAACTCGCCGCGGTCGTTATACCAGGCCAGATCCTGCGGGGTGAAAGTGGGTTGAGCCAACGCGTAGCGCAGCCCTCCTGCCGCCAGAGCCGCCAGCAGTACCCAAGCTGAAAGCAGCCAATGCCTCCGCGCTGGTGGGGATGCGAGAAAGGAATATTTTCTAGAAAGAATTGCGATCAGAGCAAAGAGAATTGCCCCGACTCCCCAGAGGAGTGGGGAGAGCGTCAGCAGGGAAGCCAAAATAATCCCTGCAGCAAAGGCAAGGATGATCCAGAAGAAGAACATGGCAGCGAGGCTTCAATGATTAGAAATGTGGCAAAAATGCCGGTACGCGCTTTTTATACTCCAGATATTGATCCCCAAATTCACGAACTAACTTGCGCTCTTCGAATATCGATCCGATGATCATGTACAGCGTGGAGCCAATGTTGAAGGCCAGCACGTTCCAGGTCATCCACGGGAAGAGCCAGAGAAAGATCAGGCTGAACAGGTACAGCGGATGGCGTACGAAACGGTAAAAGCCGCTGGTGTGCAAAGCCGCGGGCTGCTTGACCATGCCTTTGGGCAGAAAAGCATCGATACCCAAAAAAGCAAAGATGCCGGTTTGCAACAGGGTAAGCACGATGCACACGGCTGCTGCTGCTTCAATAACCAGGTTGAGGAAAACCCACGGCAGCGGGATGGCGTAGATCAGTGCATCCGGCATCAGAAAGACGATAGAAAGGTAGATGATGGTGAAGATGAAGCTTTGCAGGACGTAGACCAACCGATAAACTTTTTCATTGGTGATTCCCAGTTGCACAGCTACCCACTCTTTTACCTTGGCGGAAGCAAAAGCCGAATGAATGGCTCCATAAATCAGCCCTGCCAACAAAATCCATAAAAAACCAGTTTCGAAGATCACAGAATCAGCCTCAACTCAAGTATAGCAAAAACAAATGCACCACGCTAGAAGGTTTGATAGACAAAAGGAGCAATCTGGTCAGAGAAGGTGGCCAGCATCCCTAGGATCAGCAAAATCAGCATGAAAAGCCCGATCACCCACCCCGGCCAGTCTTGCAGGAATTCTTCTTTCTTGCCGCGCAATTGCAAAATGTCGAGAACGATGGCCAGGGCCAGGGTCAACAGCAGCAAGGGATTGGGCAGACCGAAGACACTCCATGAAGCCAGTGGCTTTTCTCCCAACAGGGTGACCCGAAAGAGATAGAAATCGGGTTTTTGCCAGTGCACCAGGCCGCTGAAGAATTGCAGTGAATGGGTCAGGCTGGTGTGGAAGGGAACCCAGGCCGCCGAGGCGAAAATGAAGGTGAGACTGGTGCCTAATGCCTGCTTCCATTTGGGTTGTTCGTTGGGAGGAGTGACCTTGTGCCAAAGCGAAGGCAGCCGTTCGATGACCTGATACAGGCCGTGCAACGCTCCCCACACGATGAGTCCCCAACCCAGCCCGTGCCACAATCCGCTGACGATCATGGTCACCAGTGGCGGCAGGATCAGGTTGAGGTATTTGGCATACTTTTGCCCGTGGCGGGCGAGCATACGCGAAAATGGGAAGAAGATGTAATCACGCAGCCAGTTTGAAAGGCTGATGTGCCAGCGGGCCCAGAATTCGGTAAAGTTGCGTGCCAGATAGGGCAGGTTGAAGTTGGAACTGAGCTCGATGCCAAACCACAGGCTGATGCCGCGAACGATGCCGGTGTAGCCGGCAAAATCATTGTACAGGGCAAATGAATAAGCCAGCAGATAAAGCAACAGATCTTGACCTGCATAATGCAGCGGCGCGGTGAAGACATCTGCAGGAATGAAATTGAACAACGGATCAGCAAAGACGATCTTGCGGAAGAGCCCGGTCACGACCAGCGCCAGACTGCGCTCTAACTGGGCGCGGTCTACGGGCCGGGGTTGATCCAGTCTGGGCAGGAAGGTGCGCGCTTTTTCGATTGGGCCGCTCAGCAGTTTGGGAAAGTAAAGTAAGTAGACCGCAAAGGGGATCAGCCGCTTTTCGGCGTGCAGACGCTTGTTGCGCAGATCGAGCACATAGCTGATCGCCTGGACCATCAAAAAGGAGAGGCCAATCGGGACAATGATCCGAGCGGTCTCGCCGGCGGCCAGCAGCCCCATCTGGGTCAGCAGTGGGCTGAGCGCGGGCAAGTAAAAGTTATTGTATTTGAGCACGAACAGGAACAGCAGGTTGAAGGCCAGTCCAAAATATGACCAGGCTTGCATTCGTTCAGGATGGCCTTCCATCTTGAGACCAACCGCATAGTTGACCAGTACGAACAGGGCCAGTACCAGCACAAATTGCCAAGAGTAGGTGGCAATGAATCCAAGCGACAGCAGCAGCAGCCAGGGGGCACGCCACGCAGCCGGGATTTTCCAATAGATCAGGGCTGCGGCTGCCGCACAGGCCAGAAAAAGGAGAGAGGGAATCGTCATGGTTATTTTCCCTCCATGGCTGCTTGCAGGCAAACCTGCTGCTGATTGCACAGGTCAGCCAGTTGCTGGGCCAGGAGCTGGCTGTAGACGGGAGCTCCTTTGTAATTCAAATGATGATTATCCACCCGGCCGTCCCACGGCAGCAGGTTGTAATCCAGAGCAGGCACGTAAGTGCTGCTGTTTTCTGCCACGATCTGGGCAATCTGCTGGTGATAGGCTTCGACCACCGTACCGCTTTTGCCAAAGTAAGCATAATATGTGGGGAACACCGGGATTTCGCTGACCAGCACGCGTACCCCTTGATTTTGCAGGGCAATGATGTTCTCCAGGTCTTGAATGCGGCCGGAATCCATGGTGTAGTGGGCAAACATCGCGTAGATTTCTTCTTCTTGCGGGTTATTGGGGTCAGGGTTGGCGTCGATATCGCGACCAGTTCGCTGATCTGGTTCGTAGCCGGCAGCAGTGGTGTTCTCCACGCGGTTGACGTTGGAAATGTAGGCGTCTGGGAAGGTGGTGGCGGACCAGTTACGGAAGGGCAACACGGTTTGCACTGCCGCGGAAGAGGCAAACAGCCAGCCTTTGACGTCCTTGCTCCCCAGAGTGTAGCGGAACCAGTCGTTATCCAGAAATTGCGCATCCGCTTCGTTGCCGTTGAGGGCGCTGTAGTCGCGGATTTCGGTGAAGACAAGGATCGTGCCGGGATGATATTTTTCGTTGAGAAGCTGCGCCAGAGTGGAAACCGGGGCGATGGTCAGACCCTCGACGCCAAAATTGAAAATGCGCAGATCCTGACCAGTGGCGGCTTTATAATCCGCGGCCAGGATGTCGGGATCAATGCCGGTATTGACCATTGAATTTCCCAACAAGATCACGTCCACGCCACCGTGCTGCTGGACGTATTCCTGCAGTTTGAACCATTTGATCTCGAATTGAGCGTGGTAGCTGCCCAGTGAACGCACCGGGAGGATCTCACGGCTGACAGAGGTACGAGCAAAGGCTTCCAGACCAACGCACAAGGCCAGAAACACTAAAACCCCCCAGATGATCGCGCGGATCAATCGGGAGGGTTGGAAAGGCGATTTGCCTGAAGAGGTCGGCTCAAGAATGGGAGTAGACATGCTTTGCTTGCGGAAAATCCTTCTCTGAGGTCAGGCCTGGGCCGCGGAAGTTTTGCCGGCAGCATCGCGTGCCGCCTGCAGTTCTTTCAGCCGCGGATGATCGGCATATACCCCGCGGTAGCTTTCTGGCAGCATGACCGCGATCTGACACATGATCTCTTCGGTGATCGATTTGAGCTGCTCGTCGCGGTTTTCTCTTTGCATGACCGGGGCTTCGATGATGGGGCCAAATTCCGCCCGGATGCTGGGATGCTGGAAGGTGACGGTCTTTTTGAATGACCCAATCGTCCCGGTGATTGCCACCGGCACAATGGGGACGTGGGCGCGCAGGGCCAGAAGTGCAACGCCGGGTTTGCCTTCCTGCAACTGGCCGATCTTGCTGCGGGTGCCTTCTGGCGAAATGCCGACGGCTTTGCCTTCTTCAAGGGCTTTGACTGCGGCACGAAAAGCGCCAAAGTCGGCGGTATCCCGGTCGAGCCAGATGCCATTGGCAGAAACGATAAACCAGCGGATCAAGGGATGCTTGAGATATTTGGTGGTGACCAGCGCGGTCATTTCTGGGCGGTTGGGGATCATGAACAGCACGGGGATGTCCATGCGGCTGAGGTGGTTGGTGGCCACCAGCAGTCCGCCGGTCGAGGGAATATTTTCCACGCCGACAAATTGAGTGTCTGTCAGATGTTTCATTAACCAGCAGATGAGTCTTCTGAGATTGTTGGCTTTCATTACGGTAACGTCCTCCTGGTGACCACTGGCTGTATTAAAGGTTACAACACTCAATGGCAGAAAAGTTACTCCACATCCACATCTGGGGTTTCGATCTTTTTGGTCGGTTTACGCGACTTGAGGGCTTCGACCACAGCCGGGATCAAAGAGATGATCACGATGGCAATCACTACCAGTGAGAAATGTTCTTTGATGAAGGGAATATTGCCAAAGTAGTATCCGCCGAAGAGGAACAGGGCTGGCCATAAAATACCGCCAACCACATTATAGGAAATAAAATGGCCGTAGGTCATGCGGCCGACGCCAGCCACGAATGGGGCAAAGGTACGAATGATGGGGATGAAACGCGCCAGCAAGATGGTTTTGCCGCCGTGTTTTTCGTAGAATTCGTGAGTGCGGTCCAGGTACTCTTTTTTGAGGAAGCGGCTTTCTTCGTGAAAAACCTTCGGGCCGATGTAATGCCCGATCCAGTAGTTGGCGGTATCGCCCAACACCGCGGCCAATACCATTAACAGGTAGAGTACCTTGATATCCAGGACGTGCTGGGCGGCGATCAGTGCGCCGGCAGCGAACAGGATGGAATCACCGGGCAGGAAGGGGGTAACCACCAGGCCGGTCTCGATAAAGATGACCACGAACAGGATCACGTAAGTCCACATCCCGGTGTCAGATACGATCTGGCCCAGGTAGTGATCCATGTGCAGGACAAAGTCGATAAGAAACGAAATGACGTTCATGCGAGTTCCTTTTTGGGGGAGAGAGTTGTCTTTAAATAGTTTGGTTAAGTGTATCAGATAATTGCGGCATCGCCGGGGGAGTTGTGCGTTTGCGCAAGGAGAAATTGAGGACTATCAGCAGGGCTAACATGAATCCGGCCAGCCCCAGCAGTACCCAGACGCTGATGGAAGAAGCGGCGCTCAGAAAAGTCGAATTGATCGGCAGTACCAGACTTTGCAGTGCCATCGCCAGGGCAAAGAAATTCCATACCCCATGCAGAGTAACCATTGCCAGATAGATCAAGGAAAGACGGCTGAATTTATTATCTTGCCAGGTTTGTGCCAGGGCCCAACCGCTGATGGCAGTGGTGAGCATGTGCAGCAGGCCGGTACCGACGCGGGCGACCACCGTGGGCAGCCACATATCCCCGGTCGCGGCCCCAACAATGGTACTGCTTTCAAAGGCACCGAAGACAGCACCGCACACCAGACCAGCGGTGAATCCCTGCACGGGGGTCAATTTTTTGCCGGCCAGGAACCATACGCCCAAGGGTTTGAACAACTCTTCTGTTAAGGGGATGAGCAGACAGAAGAGCAGACCAACGAACAGGTAAAACTCGGGCTTGCTGAGCAGCGGGGTAAGGCGCATGACGATTGTCGAGAGATTGCTCTCCGTCAGTGATTCGGGATGGCTGAGCAGCGATAAAGCCTGAGCGAATTGGGATTGATGGCTCAACCAGAAATATCCCAGCACACCGGCGATGAGGAAGATGAACATTTCCACGAGGATCGCCAGTTGGGTCGAGACGAAAGCCGAGAAGGTCATCAGTCCCCAGGCGCGCTGTTTGCTGCCAAACTGCAGGCGGTAGGATCCCAAACTGAACAGGATCACGATGGGCAGCAAGATGGCCAGCAGGCTGATGAGGGCAGCAAGCACTGAGGGCAGGTGCCACGAATCGGCTTCATAGCCGGTGTACAGCAGTGCTCCCCACACGATCAGGCCACCCCCCATCCACAGTAAAGTGCTGGTGGTAACGCGGAAAACCGGGGCTTCGTGTCCGCGCAGGCGGCGTGCCGCGTAGAAGATTGAAAAGACGGAAAGGGTCAAAAGCAGCAGGCAGATCCATACATAAGAAGGGATCGAGGTCTGATTGAAGATAGACTGAAACTGCTGGTTTTGCGACACCAGATAGATGACCAGCAGCCCCAACAGAGAAAGCAGCGATAAGAGGGAACCAATGATTCCCAAGACAAGTTGCCAGACGCTGCTGTGATCGACTTTGGGTGTTGCCGGTGCCAGAACGGGCAGGGCCGGCGGAAGGGATTGTGGAAGCGGAGGAGGAAGGCTCATTTGACCTCGATGTCGATGGAAAGAATAGGATCCGGGGTAATGGGAACGGCGTCAGTGGCGGGGTTCCGCGGACGCAGGGTCTTGAGCACTTCCATACCCGAAGTGACCTGCCCAAAGACGGTGTATTTCCCGTCCAGGCTGGGAACGGCGTCATAAGTAATGAAGAACTGCGAGCCGTTGCCATTGTTGCCGTCATTGGCCATGCCGACCATGCCGGCTTTATCGAAACGCAGATCAGGGGTCAGCTCGTTGGTGAAAGCATAACCTGGGTTCCCCATCCCAGAATTCGAAGGATCACCGGCCTGGGCAATGAAGCCGGGGATGACCCGGTAGAACCCAGAATTGTTGTACCAGCCCTGTTCGGCCAGGAAAACGAAACTGTTGACGGCCCACGGCGCTTTGTCCGCGTAGAGCTCGATGACGATGTCCCCTTTTTCAGTGTGAAGGGTGGCGGTGTACTGCTTGCTTGGATCAATGGTCATCGGCGGGCATTCGCTGTAGGCTTTGGCCGGCAGTTTGAAATATTCCACGTCATTGGTGAGTGAGTCCAGACTGTAAGGAGGGGCCACAGGCAGCTCGTTGAAGAACAGGTAAGGATCGGTGGTTAAAGTGCCGGCGGCCATCAAGGTGTAGGCATTGTTACGTGTCTGCTGGACGTCATCTACCATGGTCTGGCTCAGCATATCGGTTTTGAACTGGGCGGCATCCAACCCCAGCTCAGCGGCCCGTTCGTAAGCCCAGTTGGTGAAATCATCCGTCGAAAGACTGCTCCAGTCGCTTTGTTTGGAATAGAGCTGGTTGGCGAATTGCCAGAATTTGCCTTGAGCCCCGGCGGCATTGGCGGCCTGAGCGGCCAGCAGATCTTTATCGTATTGTTCGCTCAGCGGAAAGTGGCGGAAAACCAGGCGCACTTCGTCGGGATATTTTTTCTGCAGTTGCATTAATAAGGTATAGATCTGCGCACTGGCGGAGGATTGGAAATCGCCGTACTCAATAATGGTAATGCTGGCCTGATCAGAACCATAACTCCAATCGTCTGCGGTGGCAGGGGGCATCAAAACCTGCGCTGTCGGATTGGCAGTGGGAACCACGCTGACGACCTGACAGGTGGCCGGGTCACTGGGAGTAATGGCTGTGGTCGGGACGGGAGAAGCGGTGGGAGTAGGAGTGATGGAAGGGAGAGGCGTGATCGTGGGGGTATGGGTGGCAAGGATCTCGGTGGCTGTGGCCGTGGCCGTTGGGGTACTCGCCGGCAGGGCTGAACAGGCAGAGATCAAGAAAATTCCCCCGAGCAGGATCAAGAAAGTCTTCGTTTTGAGCATGGTTCTTTCCCTCCCTTGAATTATTGTGGGTGGGCAGCCAGGGCTTGTCTGACCACGTCTTGTATGCAGGATTGTACCATTTCAGGTGCCTGGCTGGCGTCGATGGTGCGCCAGCGCTCCGGTTCGGCTGCGGCCAGTTGATGATAGCCTTCGCGAACCCGTTTGTGGAAGGACAGGGCATAGGCATCCAACCGGTTCCACTCGCCGCCGCTGGTTTGGCGCCGCCGCAGCCCGGTCTCGGCATCCACGTCGAGCAGCAGGGTGAGATCGGGGCGCAGACCACCCGTGGTGAATTTCAGCAGACGGGTCAGTTCTTCCAGATCCACGCCGTGTCCATAACCCTGATAGGCCAGGGTCGAGTCGGCATAGCGGTCGCTGATGACCACCACTCCGCGCTGCAGTGCCGGGCGCAGTACTTCCTCGACGATCTGGGCGCGCGCGGCACAGAAGAGCAGAATCTCGGTGCGCGGGTGCATTGAGGTATTGCCCAGTTTCATGATGACCTGGCGGATCTGGTCGCCGATGTTGGTACCGCCTGGTTCACGGGTGGTCAAAACCTCATATCCCTGACTGCGAATAAATTCTGCCAGAGCGGGGATTTGCATGGACTTGCCGCTGCCATCGGGCCCTTCGAGTGTGATGAACATGACACCTTCTTATTCGCGAAAGATGCGAACCCTGCGATTGGGTTCTTTGCCGTAAGACTGCGAGACCAGGTTGGCCTCACGCGCCATTTCGTGCTGGATGCGGCGCATGCTGGCGGCCGCAGGGGGCAGGTCTACCCAGTGCTGACCGCTCAAAACGGCCTGAATAGCCGATTCAGTTTCGTTGACAACCTCATCGTAACCGGCTGTATCCAAACTGCGGGTGATGTTGAACATTTCGGCCAGGGATTGCTCCATTTGATTGATGGTGTTGGCACGCAGTACATAAATGGGAATCCCGCGGCTTTCGGCGTCCATAAGGGGCTCCTGGTGCGAGCGGTAATAAGTACGCAGGGTCATTACGGCATCCGCCTCGGTGGCATCCCGCGTGATCTGGGCATTTAGCCCCAGCCGGCGGGCAGCTTGCTCCAGCCGATTGCGCGCGACTCCATAAGGATAGATGCGGATGACACGCCGGCCTGGAAGTATCGAGGCAGGTTGGGCTTCGACACCATTGCCATATACTGCGCGCGGTGCACTGGCTTTGCGGGCCTGCCGCGGAAATTCCGCGTCGGGAGCAGCGGCAGGTTCTTCGAAGCCGTTGCTGTAGGTGCGCCGCGTCCCTTGCGAAGGGGAATGATTGCTGGCCGCGGCCGGGCGTTGCGCCTTTTCGATGTGAATTTCATCGTTGCCATCGCGGTAACGCAGCTCTGGCGTGATCGGGTAGCCGCGGACGAGGGTATCCACCGCAGCGGCCACGTCGGGATGCACCACCAGTCGGTCGCGTTCTTGCAGTTCGATGAGCACGTCAAAAGTCGGCGGGCTGCGCCGCTCGAGCACGGTTTTTTGGGTACCGCGGCGGCGGGCTTCTTCATCAGATAAGGTAACTGACTCAATCCCTCCCACCAGGTCCGACAGGGTAGGGTTGAGCAGCAGATTTTCGAGGGTGCGCCCGTGTGCGGTGGCCACGAGCTGTACGCCGCGCTCGGCGATGGTACGGGCGGCCATGGCTTCCAGTTCACGCCCAATCTCATCGATGATGATGACCTCGGGGTTGTGGTTCTCGACGGCTTCGATCATCACCTCGTGCTGCAGCGAGGGGGTAGCCACCTGCATGCGGCGGGCTTTGCCGACGGCCGGGTGCGGCACATCGCCATCCCCGCCAATTTCATTCGAGGTGTCCACGATGATGACCCGTTTATTTTCGGCCAGAATGCGCGCGGATTCACGCAGCATGGTGGTTTTGCCGATGCCCGGTTTGCCCAGCAGCAGAATGCTTTTGCCGGATTCCACCAGGTCCTGGATGATATCGATCGTGCCATACACGGCGCGGCCGACGCGGCAGGTGAGACCAACAATGGTGCCGTGGCGGTTGCGGATGGCCGAAATGCGGTGCAGGGTGCGTTCGAGCCCGGCGCGGTTATCGGCGTCGAATTCGCCGATGCGTGAAACCACCTGGTCAATGTCAGCGCGGGTGACTTCGTCCTCGCTCAGGGCCAGTTCACGATCCACGAAACGGGCCATGGGCAGGCGCCCCAGGTCGAGGACAATCTCGAGTAATTTATCGCTGTTGTTGGCGGCTTCCAGTGCTTTGACGATGCGCGGAGGCAGAACGGCCATCAAGGCGTGCAGATCATCGGTAATTCGTTTTTGCGTCATAGATTCTATTATCCATCCAAATGAAAAACACCATTATTTTGGCGGCTCGAAAAATTTTTGAGTGATGCTGGCCGAGGTTTCGGTCTGCTGCTGCGTATATGGCAAACGACGCGCAGCCGCGGATCTGACCAGCAGCGGCAGGGTCAAGTGGCGCACCAGCAGGGCAGTATGTTCGGCGCTGGTGGCCTGAATCTCTTCCAAAAACGGGGTCAGCCAGGCCTGATACGAGCGCATCTGCAGATAAACCGGGCGCCCCAGCCCCTGAAAAATACGAGCCAGTTCCTGCAGCAGTTCGCGCGGCGCGGGGGCGGCGGGGTGAACGACGGGTTTCAGATAAATGCCGTTCGGGCCGCTGTCGCTTTCGACATAGGCGATCAGTTCACCATTATTGCGGCTGATCAAGCGGTGCACGTCCGCACCGGAATAAGGTTCAGTGGTTTGCACCAGCGGTGGAACCAGCGTCTGGTAGAGGGTGTGCACATTGGGTTCATCCTCGGCGGTCATGCGTTCCCACAGATATTCCTGCGGTTCCGCGGCGGGGAGTTTGGCGGGGAACTGCCATACCGTTTCCCAGCCGTAGATCGAAAAGGCGTTGTGACGCAGCTCCTCGAAGGCCGGGTCTGATTCTTTACATTCGGCCAGCAGATTGATGGCTTCCATTTCCCCGGCGCGCAGGGTTAACTCGTCCAGCAGTTCGCTGGCTACGAGGGCCGAGGAATTTTCCCCATTGGTCATGAAAGTCAAATGGGCAGAGCGTTTCCCGCGGGAATGCTGCACCTGACCCATCCGGTCAGGCTTGCCGTTCTTTCCGGTGCACACGGCAGTGAAGCTTTCATCACTGATGCTCAGGTGGGAGGCCACTGCCGAAAAACCCAGCGGGTTCCCGTGTGTGAGCATCAGTGAATTATCCAGACAAGAAATGTGGTTCCGGTAATGAACCAGCCAAAATAGATCGTGCCAGGCAAACGAACGAACGCTTATTTTGCAAGCTCCATAAAATAGCGGTGGAAGCGGTCGTCCGCAGTCAGCTCAGGATGGAAAGAGGTGGCCAGCAGATGCCCCTGTTGAGCAGCCACGATACGTCCATCTTCCAGTTGCGAGAGCACTTCCACACCTTTGCCCACACTCTCGATCAGAGGCGCGCGGATGAAGACCGCGTGATAGGGAGGGTTGGCTTTTTCTTGGCTGAACGCTGCAATTGGCAGGTCCACTTCGAAGCTGTCGACCTGGCGGCCAAAAGCATTGCGTTCCACCACAATATCCATCAACCCCAGCAGGGGTTGATTTCGCCGTGCATCCTTCGAAAGAAAGATGGCACCGGCACAGGTACCCCAGATGGCGTGATCTTTGCCAAACTGGCGTAAAGGTTCCATCAGGCCAAATTCGGTGGCCAGTTTCCCGATGGTGGTAGATTCACCGCCTGGGATGATCAGGCCGTCCAGTCCCTCCAAATGGCGGGGCAAACGCACCTGTACCACTTCACTACCGAGTTTTTCGAGCATGACCTGGTGTTCAGCAAAGTCGCCCTGTAATGCCAGGACACCAATTTTCATAATGAATTACCAGCCTCTGGTTGCAATTTTTTCCTCTTCAGGCATGGAAGAGATCGAACGGCCGACCATCGGTTCACCCAGGTTGCGGCTGACTTCAGCCAGAATCTGGGGATCATTGTAGTTGGTGGTGGCTTTGACGATGGCCGCGGCACGTTTGGCCGGGTCGCCGGATTTGAAGATACCGGAGCCCACGAAGACGCCGTCCACACCGAGCTGCATCATCAGGGCAGCATCTGCAGGGGTGGCAATGCCGCCGGCGGCAAAGTTGACCACGGGCATGCGGCCCAGTTTGCGGGTCTCCATGACCAGTTCGTAGGGGGCCCCGATCTCTTTGGCAAAGGCCATGACTTCTTCTTCGGGCATGTTCTGCAGGCGGCGAATCTCGCCGAGCACGGTGCGCGCATGGCGCACGGCTTCGACCACGTCGCCGGTGCCGGCTTCGCCTTTGGTGCGGATCATGGCCGCGCCTTCGCCGACGCGGCGCAGGGCTTCACCCAGATTGCGGCAGCCGCACACGAACGGCACTTTGAAATCGTGCTTGTTGATGTGGTGGGCTTCATCCGCCGGGGTCAGCACTTCGGATTCATCGATGTAATCGACACCGATAGCTTCGAGAATTTGCGCTTCGACAAAATGACCAATGCGGCATTTTGCCATCACAGGAATGGTGACTGAGTTTTCGATCTTCATGATGAGCTCGGGGTCACTCATGCGGGCCACGCCGCCGTCGGCGCGAATATCTGCCGGGACGCGTTCGAGCGCCATCACAGCGCAGGCACCGGCGTCTTCAGCGATCTTGGCATGCTCCGGGGTGACCACGTCCATGATCACGCCGCCCTTGAGCATCTGGGCTAACCCCTTCTTCACTTCAAAGGAACCTACTTTCTGTTCCATCTGCTTCCTCCTGCTACATAGTTTTTAAAACACTGCACTCCCATGAGGGCAGTCTGATTATCCAATGTGATTCTACCACGTGCCCTATTTTGGAGCAATGCGGGCGGAATTGCACCGCCTTATTAAAGTAAAAAGCCTCCGGTTTGATCCGGAGGTGAAGAAAATCATTTTGTAGCTTAGCTGATCTTTTCGAATTTGCTTCCCGGGCAGCCGCAGATGGGGCAAACTTCGGGAGCGGTGCGGGCGTGGGTATAACCGCACACGGGGCAGATGTAATAGTCGTAGCTTTCACCTTCTTTGCCCAGATTCTCGAGGGCAGCGCGGTACAGCTCTTCGTGGATCTTTTCGACTTCGTTGGCATAGTTGAAGGAGCGCAGGGCTTTCTTATCCCCTTCGGCTTCAGCATCCTTGATGAAGGCAGGATACATTTCGCTGTTTTCGTAATGCTCGCCCGCAATTGCGGTCTTGAGGTTTTCTTCGGTGGATTTGATCTCACCGGCGGCACGGAAGTGATTGTGAGCATGCACTGTTTCGGCAGCGGCAGCGGCACGGAATAATTTGGCAGCCTGCGGATATCCATCTTCGTCGGCTTTCTTGGCGAAAGCTAAATATTTGCGATTGGCCTGGCTTTCACCCGCGAAGGCAGCCATCAAATCGTCATAAGATTTGCTCATATAGAATGCTCCTTTTTCTATGTTATTTGGTCGAATTAAAGATACATCACATTTGAAATTCGCGCAATAGATTCAGATTAATTTCGGGTGAATCTACCCAGTCTTCCCTTGACATGACGGCAAAGTAAAAATACAATGATACAATAATACAATGATACAATTTGAACAAGAGGAGAGAATGTGAACCCACTTTATTTTGTCCTTGACCTTCGTTCGGGGGTTCCCATTTATGTGCAGATCGTCGAACAGGTGCAGCAGCTCGTTTCCAGCGGAAAATTGAAACCGGGCGATCAGTTGCCCACGGTGCGCCAGCTGGCCTCGGAGTTGCGCGTCAATTTCAACACGGTGGCACGGGCGTACCGGATGCTCGATGAGGCCGGGATTATTTCGACCCAACAGGGGCGGGGAACGTATATTCTCGACGCCGCTGTTGCCGGATTGGGCGACTGGCTCGAACTGGAAACCCTTGAGGTTCAGGTGAATCGTTTTCTTGTTGATCTGCTGCAGCAAGGCTTTTCACTGCCGCAGATTCGCGAAACACTGGAAAAGAAATTGAAAGAAGTGAAGTAGTTTTATTTTTTTGTGGAGGAAAAGATGTCTCATAGAATTCGTATGGATCAATCTGCTGCCAGCAGCGACCCGGTATCTCCCGTCACTTCTGGCGCTGCGCAGACGCGTGCTGGAAAGGATAGCCTGGAAGCCAGCCACATCAGCCCCATCGCTTTGTTCGTCTTTCTGGTCATTCTGACCGCGGATGTAATCCTGGCGATTATTCTGGATGGCCGGGGTTTCTCGGATGACTTCATCATGAAGATCTTTCTGCCGGTGCTCCTGGTGGCCTGTTATTTCCTTTTTGCCATCAAGATGGCACGCCAGTGGGAAAAAGCTGTGGTGCTGCGCTTTGGCCGGATGCAGGGTTTGAGAGGCCCGGGAATTTTCTGGATCGTCCCCATTATCGACTCGGTAGCTACCTGGATCGACCAGCGCGTGATGGTGACTCCCTTCTCGGCCGAAAAAACGCTAACCCGTGATACTGTGCCGGTGAATGTGGATGCTGTTCTGTTCTGGATGGTCTGGGATGCCGAGAAGGCCGCCCTGGAGGTGGAGAACTATTACAACGCGATTGCCTGGGCTTCACAGACAGCCCTGCGCGAGGTCATTGGCCAAATGAGTCTGGCCGAGATTCTGATCGGCCGCGCCAACATGGATGCTCAGCTGCAGAAGATCATCGACGAGCGCACCACTCCCTGGGGCATCACGGTGCAATCCGTTGAGATTCGCGACGTGGTCATCCCCACCGATCTGGAAGATGCCATGAGCCGCCAGGCGCAGGCCGAACGCGAACGCCAGGCCCGCATTATTCTGGGAGAATCCGAGAAGCAGATTGCGACCAGCTTTGCTGAAGCTGCCGATGCTTACGCCAACAACCCGACCGCGTTGCACCTGCGCGCCATGAACATGCTCTTTGAGGGTTTGAAAGATAAGGGGGCTCTGGTCATCGTACCCAGCAGTGCCGTGGATACCATGAACCTGGGCGGCATTGCCGGAATCTCCAGCCTCGCCAAAGAAAAACTGGCGGAGGATAAAAAATAGTCAGTCTGGCCGGGAGGAAGATAATCCCTCTCGGTCGCCTGAGGTAAAAACGTTTCACGTGAAACGTTTGTGAATTGGATATCGATGAAATGGATCAAGAAATGAGTGAAATCAACGCAATCGAAATTACCGGTCTGACCCATCGCTTTGGGGAGCGAACGGCCCTGAATGACCTGAGCTATTCCGTGCGCCGCGGGGAAATCTTTGCCCTGCTGGGCCCCAATGGGGCGGGGAAAACCACGACCATCCGTTTGCTGAATGGCCTGTACTCTCCCAGCGCCGGGTCGATCCGGGTGCTGGGGTTCGATCCCCAGACGCAGGGGCAGGAAGTTCGCTGCCGTACCGGGGTGCTGACTGAGACCAACGCGCTGTACGAACGTCTCAGTGCGCGCCAGAATCTGCACTTCTTTGGTACTCTCTCGGGAATGCCCGGGGCAGAATTGCGCTCGCGCATCGAGGAAATGCTGACTTTTTTTGGCCTGCAGAGCCGCGCTGACGAGAAAGTGGGAACCTTCAGCAAGGGTATGAAGCAGCGCCTGGCGCTGGCCAGGGCCGTGCTGTCGCGTCCGCAGATTCTCTTTCTGGATGAGCCTACTTCCAGTCTGGACCCCGAGTCGGCGCAGCAGGTACACGAGCTGATCCGTTCGGTAGGGCAGCAGGATGGGCATACGGTCTTTCTGTGCACCCATCACCTGGACGAGGCACAGAAGCTGGCCGACCGCGTGGCCATTCTCAATGCCGGGAATCTGCTGGCATTGGGCACGCTGGAAGAACTGGCGCGTCAATTCAACCCCGGCTTGTGGGTCAATATTGACCTGGCACAGCCTCTCTCTGCTCCCCTCGCATTGGGCGATTTCCGCGGGGTGGTACAGGTAAAGCAAGACGAACAGCACCTGGAGGTGCAGGTGGAATCCGAGAAGGTCTTCCCGGCGTTGGCAGCGGAACTGGTGCGCCAGCAGGTACAACTGCTCAGCTTTCAGCCGAACAAGGTGACACTGGAACAGATTTATTTTCAATTACAGGAAAACGCCAGGGAAGGGAAAAAATGAACTGGAGAACGATTCGAGCGATTGCTCAAAAAGATCTTTACGAGGCACGTCAGAATAAGTCGGTCTGGCTGCCGATTATGATTGTTCCGTTGGTCTTCATTCTGGTACTGCCGGCGGTGATCCTCATCATGGCGGGCAACCCTGAGATTGCTGCCAGCATGAACTCCGATCCTGAGACGGCCAAGATGATCACCCTGCTGCCGGCTTTCATGCAGTCCATGATCACCGGGCTGAATACGGCGCAATCCATGGTGGTGCTGTTTTTGGGCTATTTCTTTGCCCCGTTTTTCTTGATTCTGCCCATCATGTTTGCCACCGTTATCGCCTCTGAATCCTTTGCCGGGGAGCGTGAGCGTAAGACCATCGAGGCCCTGCTGTACACCCCCGCCAGTGATGCGGAGTTGTTTCTGGGCAAGGTCATGGCCTCGTTTGTCCCGGCCATCTTGATCACCTGGGCCAGCTTTCTGGGCTACATCCTCGTGCTGAATGGGGCAGGTTACCCGATCATGGGCAAGCTATGGTTCCCCATGACCAGCTGGTATCCGATGATCTTCTGGATGTCCCCGGCGCTTTCGCTGCTGGGGGTGGCGGCGACCGTGCTTATCTCATCGAAGATGCAGACCTTCATGGGCGCGTATCAGACCAGTGCTTCTCTCGTGGTGCTGGTGATTGCCCTGATGGTGGGGCAGTTCACCGGGGTACTGGCGCTCAGCCCGCTGGTAGGAATGCTGGTGGGGCTGGTCCTCTGGTTGGTAGATGTCTTGCTGACCGTGTTGGCCGTCAAGAGTTTCAACCGCAGCAAGATCCTGGCCTCGGAAGTCTGAAATGTTTCACGTGAAACACTAAGTTGTTATTTTTTTGGGAGAAATCTACTGGAGAAATGGAATTTTGAGATGGAAAAGAATGTTTTGTTGACTTTGATGTATATTCTGGCTGTGGTGATCGAGATCGGCGTGCCGCTGACGCTGGCGATCCTGGTGGTGAAAAAGATGAAAGCCTCCTGGGGGGTGGTGCTGACCGGTGTACTGACCTTCATTGGCTCTCAGGTAGTGCATCTGCCCATTCTGCAGGTGCCGGCGCTGCTCTATAAGGCGGGGATGATTCATTTGCTGCCGCAGCAATGGCCGATCTGGGCTTATGCACTGTACCTGGGCATTTTGGCCGGGTTGTGTGAAGAAACTGCTCGTTTGATCGGGTTCAAGGTACTCAAACAGAAGGCCAAGGACTTCAAGTCCAGCCTGGCGTTGGGGATTGGGCACGGTGGGATCGAGAGCGTTATCATTGGTTTTGTAGTGCTGGTTTCTCTGCTCTCAGCCTTGCTGTTCAATCCGCAGGCGCAGCAGGCTGCCGGGATGTCAGCTGATATGCTGGCAATGGCGCAAACTCAGATCGAGGCTTTCTGGGCAACACCGTGGCATCTGCCGCTGGCGGGTGGGGTGGAGCGCCTGACGGCGATCGCTTCGCACATCCTCATGACTATCCTGGTCTGGAAGACGGTGGCGCGCGGCAAGGCCTGGGGCTATCCGCTGGCCGTGCTCTATCACACCGTTCTGGATGGAGCTTCCGTCTGGTTGAGCACGCTGGGCCTGACCAGCTGGCAGTTGGAAGGCTGCCTGTCCATCTTCTTTGTGGTGAGTGTCGTGCTGATCTGGCGCTTCTGGGTAGGCGAAAAGAAAACCGCTGCTGCGGAGCCTGCTGCCCCAGACCCCGTGGTTCCAGCGGCCTGAAAACGCCAAATTTGAACTTAAAGGGCAAAAGAGACTCTCTTTTGCCCTTTTTTTTGTTGATTTGTGGAGATTTGATACGAGAACTGGCAGGTTTTCACAAATGAGCATATACTTTATTCTGACCCTGGTTAGCGGGGATCCTATGTACTTTTTGTGAGGTTGTCATGGTAATTAATTGGGCTGTGCTGGCATCTTATGCCTTCGCGATTATTATCGAAGTCGGTCTGCCAATAACCCTGGGTGTATTGTTGATGCGCAAATATAAGAACATCTGGGTGCTGGTGGTAACAGGGATGATCGCTTACGCGGTTGCCGAACTCATTCACATTCCGGCACTCAATGGTCTTTCCACTCTGTTCAATAACGGAACGCTGCCGATTCCTTCGAAGCAGTGGATTCCCTTGCTGAATGGCCTCATTGTGGGTGTGCTGGCGGGTTTGCTCGAGAACATCACCCGGTGGGTGGGCCTGCGTGTAAACAAGGATACGGCTCAGCCTTTCCGCGGAGCGATTGGTCTGGCCGCTGGCTTTGGCGGCGTGGAGCTGGCGCTGGCGGGTGTCTTGCTGGCGGTGGCTGCAGGCAAGCTGGTCTTCTACAACGCTGGTGCCGCAATCAGCGGAGGAGCTTCCACCGATACCGTGCAGGCCATGCTTTCTCAGATCAGCAGTTTCTATGCCACTCCCTGGTACTATCCGCTGCTGACCCTGTTCGAACATCTGGTGACCTTCACCGAGCAGTTTGTTCTGGCGATCATGGTCTGGAAGGTCGTTTCGCAGGGCAAGATGCTCTGGCTGCTGTGGGCCTTTCTGTATGAGGTGGTCAGCGAGGGTGTGGTCACTTTCCTCTCGGGGATGGGCTGGGGCCTGTGGCAGATCGAAGGCGTTCTCGCGCTCTTCCTGGTTCTGAACGTGCTCTTGTTCTACTTCTTCTGGAATGACGAAGGCGGACTCGACAGCGAGCCTGAGGAAGACGAAGATGAGGATGATGGCGACGATGACGAAGAGGAAGACGACGAGGACGATGCCGAATCTGATGAGGATGACGCGGAGTTCGAAAAAGAGGCCTGATCTTCTCGATCACTTAAATTCAAAGCGGAGCGGTGAATTCACCGCTCCGCTTTACTTTTCTTTAGCAGAAGGGGGAGTAAGAAAGGCAACTGCCCGGCTCAAATCGCTGCGCATGATGATCTTAAGTTGTTTGCCGGGAGCATAGTCTTCGACTTTGATCAGGCGCAGACAGTGATCGAAGGCCGGGTTGGCTTTGATCCAATCCCCAGCGCGGTTGTGTACCTGCGCGAAGAAATCTGAATTGAATACTGTGCGTGGATCGTCCATGTGCAGTGCCAGCGGGTAGATCTGTGATTCCAGCAGGTCCTGGAAGAAGTGCGTTCCCAGCGAGGGTTCGGGAGGCAGGCCGCAGCCTTCCCCGGCCAGTTCCACCAGGGCCAGTGATTTATAGATGTCGCCGTAGGCAATGGGTACTCCCAGGTCCGCGTTGGAACTGCCCCAGCGCCCCGGGCCGACGCAAATGAAGCGCCGTTCTGACAGGGCTTTGTTTAGGCGCCCGATCTCTCGAGCCAGTTCGGCGCGTTCGCTGGCGCTGGCCAGTTTGAAGTATTCTTTGGGTACCACGTAAACCACGTATTCAATGTTATGCAGGTTGCCCTGCGGCACCATGAAATCGGTGGAAAAGACGATGTCGTTTTCTTTCAGCCCGGCCGGGATGGGCTCGCTGTTGGTCTCGCTTAAATGGCTTTGCGGGCGGCATTGCAGCAGGGTGATCGAAAGGTTGGGTTTGCCGCTGGCGTCGGTATCGACGTGCGCGGTGAATTCCAGATCGACCGGGGAATGGTAGGCCATTTCGAGCGAATGCAGGATGATGCGCATGCGTTCAGCAAACGGAGTCCGGCGCAGGAATTCATCGAAGGTCAGCGCCAGCCGGTGCGGGTCGCTGATGATCGAGCTGCGCAGTGACAGGAAGTAGCCGTCCTCTTCTTCTTGCGCCAGGTAGCGCAGCGGCGGATAGTCGCCGTTGAGCACTTCGTGGACGGGCACGGTCTTGAACGAGTTGTCTTCAAGATCGATGAGGTCGATGTATTGCTGGGAGTAGCGCCGGATCGATTTCGGATCATTCGAGGGGCGCAGCAGCGGATGGCTGAGGGCGATCAGGCGCGGATAGTCGTTGCCGACCCGGTCCACGGCACGGGTGCCCAGCCCGCATACCAGGCGCACGAATCCGTCCTCAGCCCGGATCTGCGGGGCCCAGCGGTACAGGTTGCGGCTGAAGGCAACCCCGGCTGCGTGCGGCATCAGGTAGTGCGAGTATTGTTCGCCCTCGACGACCTGAATCAGCAGCGCCATGCGTTCGTCGTAATCGAGCAATCCTTTGGCGCGGCGGTAGAGCAGGGCATTGGGGTTCAGTACCGAGGCATAGATGCGGGCAACGGCACGCATCAGAGCATCCAGATTTTCTTTGAGGCTGAGCTGGTTCGGGCAGAAGATGCTTTCGTATTTCCCGGCAAACGAGGTGCCAAAATTATCTTCAAGCAGGCTGGACGAGCGCACGATCAGCGGTTTGTTACCTATTTTGATCAGCATTGTCTGCAACTGATCCAGAATGTCGGGGGCAAAGGTACCGCGCTGAAAATCTTCGACGATGGCATCGTACTGACTGCGCATTTCTTCTTCGGTTTTGTACTTCTGGTCGTTCCAACGGATGAGGTTGTTGATCGCCATGAAAGTGTACATCTCATCTGAACCCACGAAATACGATTCTGGGGTCGAGATGCAGGGCAGCACGTTCAACTCGGAGTTGTTCTTGAGAATATGCTGGGCCAGCAACATACCGGCGGCCTTGCCGCCGATGCGTCCCGCACCGATCTTGCGGCGGCGGATTTCGGCCAGGTCGCTGATGGTGAACCACTCTTTGGCGATGTTGATGTAGCGCAGCTGGTCGCTGATCATGGCGCGGATGAGCACCACCCGTGATTCTTCCAGACGGGCCTCGTAGCTGCTGCGGTCCTCTTCAGGCAGTTGCTCGATGGTGAGCGCTTGTTCGAAGACCAGATCGAGCGGGGCGAGTTCCGGGTTGATGGTCAGGTGCAGATCCAGAACGGGAATGCCGCGTTCTTCCATCACTTCACCGATGATGGCTTCGAGCAGCTCGAAGCTGAGGTGGCGGCTGAAGAGCAGGTCGGTCAGTTGGCTGCGCACCGCCAGGGTACGCGCTTCCCAGAGTTCCCTGGGTTCCTGACTGTACGGGTTCTCGATCCCTTCCACGCGCTGGGTGAGCAGGGCCTCATCCATGACCTGGGCCTCGAAAGAAGCGTCATCGATGATGCCGCGGCGGAAGAGTTCTTCGCGCATGCGCGTGCGAATACGCGGCGCCAGGATGGGGTACTGTCCCAGGGTCAGGATGATGCTCAGCAGTCGTTCGGAAGAATTGGGAAGAAAGTCCATAATTATTTCTAGAAATAATTAAGCTTGCGGATAAACTTTCCCCTCTCACGCAGAGAGGGGAAGGGAAGTTGCCGTGTTGAAGTTAGCCGAGGTGCATGGGCATGATGACGTGCACGAAATTGTCATCGCCGACTGGCCGAAGTACACCCGGCGCATTGTTGGTGTTGGTCTCGAGGGCCACGTTGGGAGCTTTGATCACATCCAGCACTTCGCGCAGGAATTTGACATTAAAGGCGATCAAAATGCCATTGCCTTCGATATTGGCTTCCACCTGGATGTCGCTTTTGCCGGTTTCTTCGGTCTGCGAGTTGATCTCCACTTCGCCGGCGCCCTCTTCGTTGGGCAGAATGTTGAGGCGGATGACGTTGTTGCCTTCGCGGGCGATGATCTCAGCCTGTTTGCAGGCCTTGAGGAAGGCCGGTGTCGCCATTACCGTGCGCGTCTTGTAGCTCTTGGGGATGATGGCGCGGTAATCGGGGAAGTTGCCATCAATCAATTGCGAAACCAGTTCGGCATCCTTGAGATGGAAGATCACCTGTCCGCGCCCGGAGGGAACGACCATGGTGACTTGCTTATCGGTATCGTTGGCGATGCGGGCCAGTTCGTTCAGCGCGCGCGCCGGGATGATGATGGAAAAGCCTTGATGCAGCGGATTGCTCAGCAGTTCTTTGCGTACCGAGATGCGGAAGCCGTCGGTGGCGGCCAGGGTGATCTCGTTTTCGCTGGCTTCCATCTTGACGCCCTGCAGCACGGGGCGGGCTTCATCCATCGAAGCCGAGAAGGCCACCTGCTGGATCATCTCCTTGAAGGAGGTCAGGTCCAGGTCGATGCCTTCGCTGAGATCGGGGACGGGCACCGGCGGAAAATCCTGCGCGTCGATGCCTTTGATTTCGTGAGCGGAACTGTTGCACACCACGTTCAGGGTCTGGGTGCGTTGATCCAGAGAAAGTTGAACCATGTCGGTCGGGAAGGTACCGACCAGATCGACAAAGGTGCGTGCCGGAACCGTGATGGAGCCTTCTTCTTGAATCTGTGCCGGGATCCAGCAGGTGATTCCCAGTTCGAGATTCGTAGCCGAAAGGCGCAAACGGCCTTCGTCTGTGGCCACCAGCACGTTTGCCAGCACCGGTAGGGTACTTCGAGGAGATACTGCATGGCTGACGATACTCAACCCATGCGCCAGATGTTGTTGCGTGACTGAGGCTTTCATGGACGACCTCTTCAAAAAATTAATATATATGGAGTATACAACGAGACGAAAAATAATTCTAGTCAAGGGCAGCTCAGGTTGAGCGTTAATAACTTCACAACAATTTTTTTACCGATATTTTACAAAATAATTCTCACATCTGGTTATAATGAACATTATGAGCAAACTGCACTCATCAATCCACCTTGGAGAAAGCGAAGATCGGTGAAAGAGCCTGAAGTTCTCGTTCGTGTGGATCAGCTTTATCACTCGGGCGAATATCAAAGGGCCTATGATCTCTTGGCAGATGCCTTTGCCGAGTGTCTTGATCAACGCTGGCTGCTTTATTTCTGGAAAGTCTGTCTGCTGGCCCGCCTGGGCCGGGAATCGGAAGCTGAAGAGGTGCTGCAGGAGGCGCTGGCGCAGGGGTATTACTATAATGAAGCTCTGCTGCACAGTGATGAAGATCTGATCACACTGCAGGGGCACCCTCGCTTTGAGACGCTGGTGACGCACAGCGAGGAATTGATCCGTGCTGCGCAGGCTCAAGCAGCTCCAGGCCTGACCTTGCTCGAACCGGTCGAGAGCAACTATCCCAGCGTACCGCTGTTGATCGCTTTGCATGGTAACCATTCCAATTCAGAGTTGATGCAGCCTTACTGGAATCATCTTTCGGATCAGGGCTGGCTGGTCGCTTTGCCGCAGTCTTCACGGGTCAGCGGCAATCATCTCTATAGTTGGGATGACCCCGATCTGGCTTTACGTGAACTTGGTGCGCATTTTGCCACCCTTTCGCGTAAGATTTCGGTGGACCCGGCGCACGTGGTGCTGGCGGGTTTCGCCAAGGGCGGGGAACTGGCCATCCGCGCTGCTTTGCAGCAGACCCTGCCGGCAACCGGTTTTTTATGCATTGCGCCGTTTTTGAATGATCTAACGGAACTTGAACCATTGATCTCAGCGAACCGTTCGTCTGCCCTGCGCGGCTATTTCATTCTGGGCGAACTGGATAATCACTGTACACCGCCGGCCCTGCACCTGTCTGAGTTGATGCGCCTGCACGGCATCGTTTGTCAAACCGAAGTCGTCCCCAATCTGGGTCACCGCTTCCCGGATGATTATCGGGCCGCCATTCAGCGCGGTCTGCAGTTTCTGGCATAGTTTGAATATCCCGTCTGCAACGGCCCCTGTTTCAGGGGCCGTTTTTTGTGCTGCTGCGCTACAATGAATGAAAATGAAAAGGAGTTCCCGATGCAAGAGACTCGTACGCTGACCTATTTTCCCGTTACCCCAGATCGCTGGGCGGATTTTGAACGCTTGTTCGGCCCCAATGGGGCCTGTGCGGGCTGCTGGTGCGCCTGGTGGCGCGTGCCCGGCAGCGAATTCAACAAAATGGGCAAAGTCGGCCACAAAAACGTGATCCGAACGGCCGTTCAGGAGGGGCTGGAACCCGGTTTGCTGGCCTATGACGGCACGATCCCGGCCGGCTGGGTGGCTCTGGCCCCGCGGGAACAATATCCGCGTCTGGCGCGCTCGCGCAACCTTTACCCTGTGGATGACGCGCCGGTGTGGTCGATCACCTGTTTCTTCATCGACCGCCATTACCGCCGCCAGGGCATGATGGAGGGCTTGATCCGGGCTGCCGTGGACTACGCCCATGCCCACGGAGCTGCTATCGTCGAAGCCTATCCGCTGGACCCGCACGAAAAGATCAGCGCCGGCAGCCTGTATACGGGTGTGGCTTCCACCTTCGCCGCCGCGGGTTTCGTCGAGGTTGCCCGCCGCGGCGATCATCCGATCATGAGAAAGACTGTCTGATCCCGTGCACAGGGGGTTCTTTACACTTCTCCTGCGCTAACTACAACATCAAATGAAACACCCAGGGCCTCAAAATGTTTTTGGCCGCAGCGAATTTTATCTGATTCGCTGTTACGTAATTGCATCAAATTGTGGGTTCCTTTGGTCTCACGGACCAGATAAAGCGTTTGATCACCTTCTTTGATTATTGCCCAATCGGGGTTATATTTTCCTACCGGCGTATCGATCTGGAACCAATCGGGAAGCTTCACAAAGAGTTTGATATCTTCACGCTGGTCCAATTGACGGGCAAATTCCCGTTCGATTTCTGAATCATAGACAACATACTCGTATACTGACTTGTTCACTTGTAATGCATTGAGATAATCAACGATCTCTTCATTCTTGAAGAGCAGCATTTCCCACTCAGTTTCAGCGCCATTACCGGGTATTTTTTCATATTTAATGCCGTCTACCAGCAATCGATGCAGTTCGAACTTGATGATTCGAGCCACCGCATCCATAAAACGCTGTGGATCGTTGAAAAATTCGTCGAGGCGCCCAGAGTCGCATAAGATTTTGACCAAAGTAGAGCGGGTTAATTCGGTTTCGTTTTGCAGATAAGCCAACACATCAGGAATGTTTTGTGTTCGGTATGCTACCCTCTCTTCGGCTACGGAAGAGGGGGTGGTGGTGACTCCTCCGCGAGAAACACTCAATTGGCCGGCAGCCACATTGATCTTCGGCACTTGGATAGGATCCATTTGTTGGATAGCATGGACGGCACGTGAGACCAGCTCTTCTGTCTGGAACTCGACTCGATACGTGGTCTTGGGTTTGATGCGTTCCCATAAGGCCTGGAACTCAGGGCTCAATTCCACTTGTTTGCGTAAATGGTTCGTTCCCTCATCTCGCTCTTTGCGGATATGCTGTTCGATTTGATAAGAGGAAAGCAGGTCCACCACTACCGGCGCCAGCTCCTGATAAGCGGCCGGCAGGCTGAGATGGAATCCCGGCCGGCGTGGATCGAATGTGGGTTGAATTCGTCTGGTAGAATCCAAAAAAGACTGGGATACTAAAGACTGACATATTTCTTCGGCGGCGGAACGGCCAATAGGTTGTTCTTGACCCTCTACGACTTGAATCAATTTTGCGAAAGCGGTCAGAGGAACTTTACCAAAGGTAACCCCGCAATCTTCTTCATACTCATTTTGCAGGGCTTTGGCAAATTCCTCATAATTTTCATTGGCCATGATGTACAGCTTGTTGACAGAATCGTCGCGAACTCGAATACCATTCTGGTCCACCGGCAGGCGTAACCCACGGCCAATTTCTTGCCGCTTTTTCATGGCACTGCGTGTTTCATTCAAGGTACAAATCTGAAACACATTGGGGTTATCCCAGCCTTCACGCAGTGCAGAGTGACTGAAAATAAAGCGCAAAGGTTCATCAAGAGAAAGCAATCTCTCTTTATCTTTCATGATCAAATCGTAGACTTCATCATCGGCCTGCGTATCGCCGCGAGTATCTTTATAAACGCCCTTTTTATCCTGGGCAAAATAACCGTTGTGCAGGCGTTCCACCGGCAATTTAAGCCATTCCAACGCCTGATAACGCGGATCCTGTGCCAGTTCTTTCAGGACAGTTTCGAATTCATAGGCAAATTTCCCTTTGATTGGCCGGCCTTCAGCGTCATAGTCGCGGTAATTCGCCACGCGGTCGATGAAAAAGAGGCTGAGCACTTTAATGCCGCGTTGCTGCACCTGCAATTCTTTTTCGAGATGGCGTTTGATCGTATGTTTGATCTGAACCCGCCAGAGGTCTTCGCGAATGCCCCCCATTTCTTCCCCCAAACGCAGGACACGCCCGTTATTGAAGCGGATGTATTCATTGCCCGGCTCGGCATTGATCTCAGCAATCTCGAAACCATTCTGATAAACTGCTCGTTCGTTGGAAAGAGCAAATAAATCGACACCATTTTTCACGGAGACCGGTTTTTCAACAGGCCCGTCAGGCGTTTGCACCTGGATGCGTAATTTGGCTTTAATTCCTTGTTTGTACTCTATCTGATCTACACGGACAAAAGCTTCATTGGCACCCCCGTTTCCACTGGCGCTGGCAACGACAATTTGTTTGACCAGGCGCATCTCGAAGGCTTTTACAGGGTCAAGGCGATAGACCAGGTTATATGGATTCCGATGAGTGGCAGAATAGCGTAATGTACAAAGCGGATTGAGCGCCTTGATCGCTTCCTGCGCTTTTTCGGTATTATCCACGCTTTGCGGTTCGTCGATGATGACAATTGGTCGGGCTGCCTGGATGAATTCAATCGGCTGCCGGCCAGAGAGCCGGTCGCTTTCTTTATATATCACATTACTTTTTTGTTCTTCTTCAGTACCTGAAAAATTCTTTCGAAAGGCATCGATATTGATCACCATAAGCTGCAGCGTGTTGCTGGTGGCAAATTGACGCAGTCGATTGATCTTGCGGGCATCATAGACAAAAGGTTCATACCGAAGATTATTGAACAGCACGTCAAAATGGTCGCGGGTGATCTCGATATTCTTCAAGACCCCTTCGCGGATGGCTACACTGGGAACGACAATAATGAATTTTTGAAAGCCATATCGCTGCGAAAGCGCTAGGATTGTGCGCAAATAAACATAGGTCTTGCCAGTGCCGGTTTCCATTTCGACTGAGAAATGCGGGCAGCGACGAGTCTGGTTTGCGGCCGTATCGAATAATTCCCAGGCTTCGAGTGCAGTGGATTCATCAGGGACTTCAATATCGTTGCGCATTTGGATTTTGCGCGTATTTGCGCGCAGCGTTTCTTCAGAAAGAAGCAAATGGTTTCCAACGCCCAGTTCGGTCTGCGCCTGGGCGGAGAACATTCCGCCAAAATCACCGGTATGGATTACGCTGTATTCCGGTTCGCCCTGCGGCTGTCCATCGAATAGATCGAGAATGGCCGAGACTGCATCCAGTTGAAATTGCTGATTCGGATCAAATTGAAGCTTCATGGAATATTCCGTGTAATGTTTAATATTCCTTCTGTAAACACTTGGAAACTTTTCGAGAAATTATTCTTCGGGTCGAGATAAATACCTATCTTTCGCGAACCGGATACTTTTTGATATGTTTCATTGGTTAAAAAGAACAATTCTCTACTTGGAGTGCCTAATATATCTGGATCTCGAAATTTTCTTTCTCGTTGGTGCTTTATTAACCCATGAATACCGAGTCCATGTTCTACTGCTGATAGATCTCCTAAATACCAACTCTCAAGTTCACGACAAGCAATTCGAATTAAGGCTTCTGGATGATTGCTTTCTATACATTTAGTGCGTAAAGTTTCTTTGATCATTTTACAATCCGCACTATCTTGATCTCGTAGGACGATGAAGCGGCAATCTGGTTTATTCCAACCTCTTAATTTTGGAATCAGTCGTTTCTCAAGATCGGATTTTCCATCAAATACAATGAATTGAGTTTGGTAACCATCTGGAAGAATTTTTGGTAAATAAGCCTCAAGCATGACCTGGGCTGATAATTCTTCTAAAAAGAATACGAGCGTGGTCATCGTGGATCTGCCCCCTCGAAAAAGCCTTCTTTCCATAAATATCCCATTTGATCCCCTGCGGCCATGAAAGCCTGTAATTGTTTATCTTCACTTGCACGTTTTATCTGTGAATACCCCCCTTGTTTTGACAACCAGATCACTTCATTTATATTTACGGCATTCAAAAAATCGGGTGAATGGGTAGATACAAATACTTGCCCTCCACGAAGAGCATATTCGCGGAATTCTTCTGCGAGTTCAATGAGAAGCCTGGGATATAACTGATTTTCAGGCTCTTCAACACATAATAAAGGATGGGGTTTAGGATCATGAAGAAGTACAAGATAGGCAAACATTTTTATGGTTCCATCACTGACGTATCTGTCGATAAATGGATCGCGAAAAGAGCCATCTTTGAATTTTAGTAGTAAGCGGCCATCGGCTGTTTGTTCTGGAATGATGTCTCCCACTCCCGGAACGCGTTGTCGCATTTTTTCTAAAATCTTATTAAAAATATTACGATGATACTCATACAAATAATTTGCTGCTAGTTGCAAGTTATCACCGCTGGCTGAGAGATGGTCAGAAACGCCAGCAACATCCTTACTTCCACGAGCTTGATCGATATGAAAATCGGATACGTTCCAGTTTTCTATAAATTGCCGGAAGGCATTGGCTGCTTTAAATCGCTGAAATTGGCCTACGCCTTTGATCGCAAGAGTATCTTGGGAATTCAATACTTGCGCATCTCTGTGTAATTGTTCTTCTTCTTTATCGAAATCCTCCTCATTTGTTATCGCATACCCAACCCCGCGTGAGTAATCAAGAAAATGAAATGGAGAACCATGCGCTCCGCGTTTATAACGCAGAACTTCATGCTCGATAACCGGACGCCCTTCTTGGTTCAGACCAATTTCCAACAAATAAGTGACTAGTCTGTTAGCATTGTTGATTTGTGTACGAAATTGGATTTCAATTTCTATTTGTTCTGTTTCATGCTCCCGCGAAACAACTTCATGAAATCCTCCCCGAGTTTGGAGGGCGGTGGAAACATTAAAAGCGAGGCAATCTTTTAAGAAATGAAAGACATCAAATAATGTAGATTTACCACTTCCATTGGCACCCACAACGACACAAAATGAGGGGATATTTGTAAGAAGAATATTTTGAAAAACTTTGAAATTTTTAAGGCGGATCGTTTCTATTTTCATAAACACCTCGCTTAGAATACATAGCATAGAAGGATCAATGAAAAAACTTAGGCTTGCCGTAATTATACAGGTGTAAAAAAATATGGTCGAATTCTCTTTAGCCCTTGATACGTCGTTGCGGGGTGTCTTCTTAATTCGTGTCGTTCATCATCGAGCACAAAGCCTTTGACGATGAATTCGCGCAGGGTTTGGGTGGCCCACATGCGGAATTGAGTCGCTTTTAGGCTGTTGACCCGGTAACCGACTGCAATGATCACATCCAAATTATACAAATCCACATCACGAGTAACAGATCGATCTCCTTCAGATTGAACTATTCGAAATTTTCGAATAGTTGCCTCATCGTGTAATTCTCCCGATCTATAAATTTCTTTAAGGTGGTAATTGATTGTGTTCACTTCAACACCAAATAAAGCAGCCATGCGGCGTTGGCTTAACCAGAAGGTCTCTTCTTGGAAAATCACTTCAACTTTTGTGACCCCTTCAGGGGAGGTGTAAAAAATGATCTCACCTTCACGAGTGCTTTGATTTTCAGACATAATATTTTTCTCTCATAAAAAGACATTCTCAACTACGAACGACACGTCATATACGAAAAGTTTCTTTTGGCTACAATACAATTCGCTCCACGGTTGCCCTTGGATAATGGCCAAAGTTAACCAGCAATCCCAAGCGAAAGCCAGTGGCTTTCAGGTAATTAAATACCTGTGCACGATGCTCATTCCCGACTTCTTTAAGGGCCTTTATTTCAACGATGACCTTTTCATAACAAATGAAGTCAGGTCGATACGATTGGATCAAGGGCTTTCCTTTGTAATGAAGGATTAATTCCGTTTGAGCCTGAAAAGGAACATTACGAGATGTAAACTCTTTACTCAAGCATTCTTGATATACTGCCTCGAGGAAGCCGCAGCCCATCTCGTGATATACCTCAAAAATGGCTCCCTGGATTGCGAAACTTTCTTCTTTGTAAACAATTCTCCCATTGTTTTCGTTGCTTCGTGTTGTTTGGCGGTCCATTTGAGGAGTTTCCATTTTTCTTATTCTCCCACTAAATTGTTTCTTTGCCACGAACCACACGAAATACACGAAATAAAAGTGCTTTTTTATGTGTTTCGTGACATGACTAAGATTTTGGTTTTTTATCCTTTTAAAACCTTTTTGTTACCACGAACCACACGAAATACACGAAATACACGAAATAAAAGTGCTTTTTCATGTGTTTCGTGACATATACTAAGATTTTGGTTTTTATCCTTTTAAAACCTTTTTGTTGCCGCGCGCCACCCAAAAATCACAAAATAGAATTTTTTTCGTGCTTTTCGTGTGTTTCGTGGTCCTGATCACACCGTCTTGAAGCTGGTAACTCCCTGCGTCTTGAAGATCTGCACCGCGTTGGCTTTGAGTTGATCATTATGGGCAAAACCCGCATCCAGGCAAACCACACGCTCGGGTTTCAGAGCTGCAATAGCGCGGATGACCTCCAGCGTAAATTCTGGTTCGAGGCACACGAGCAGTTCATGGCCGGCAATGCGGAACACCTGTTTTTCAGCCAGCGTCAGCGTCTCGATTGGGGTGGTCAGCGCGAAGCCGCTCTTGAGCATGATTTCATAGAGAATATCTGGCTGGGAACGCCCGGGCAGGACGTGATCGATGTGCAGTTCAAGTTGGCGCTCGAGAGTTTGTGCATCTTTAGGGGCGTTGGCATCCCAGGGCTTGAAATTGGAGGCGTCGAGTTTGAAGACTCGGAAACCACGGTCCTGTGGAGCTTCGAGCGGGAGCTGTCCGGCTTCTGAATCGTTGAGCTTCTTGATGACCCGGCGCACTCGTTCTTTGGTGATCTCGGCAATGGTGGGATAATCCTCCCGGCCGGTGGGTTCGGGGAGCTGCACGAGGATAAACTTTCGGTTACCGCCATCCTCTTTGTTCATTTCAAGGACAGCCTGGGCAGTCGTTCCAGAACCAGCGAAGAAGTCTAAAACTAATGAATCATTTTGACTACCGAGTCTTAATAATTCTAAAATTAAACCATTAGGTTTTGGATTTTCAAAAATTGTCATATCCCCAAAAAAATCTATCATTTCTTGGGAGCCTTGTGTATTTAGAGGAACAAAATCCCAAATTGAGGGCCAAGTAATACCATTTTTGACGTCACTTAGAAAACGTTTTAGTTTTGGACGTCCTTTGCCATTCTCTCCAAAATAAATTTCGTTATTTTTAATTAAACTCTCTATTGTGGCTTTATTAAATCGCCAATTACCATTTTTCCCCGGATAATGTTCTTCGCCAGTTAATGGATTCTTAATTGAAAAGTACAAGGAAGGTACATACCTTCCACCTTTTACATTTGCCATTAAGTCACCCGGCGTCCATGGACCTTTCGGGTGATTATCAGGGTTCTGATATCGGGCCAACTGTTCTTCATTACGAGATCGCAAGTTCAATTTGATTTGGTCAATATTTTTTGAGAAAATCAAAATGTAATCATGATTGGCGCCAATTATTTTATCGTTGGGTGGTGTACTTCTTTTTTTCCAGATTATCAATTCTACAAAATTTTCTTCGCCAAAGATTTCATCGCAGATTTTTCGCAAATTCGCGACTTCATTATCATCAATGGAAATAAAGATCACCCCGTCTTCACGCAGCAGATTGCGCGCCAGATAGAGCCGGGGATACATCATATCCATCCAGCGTGAATGAAAACGTCCGTCTGTGTCGCTGTTGGTGCCGAACTTCCTGCCCTCGGCATCCACCTGGCCGGTGTATTCCTGGTAATTTTTAAGGCTGTCGCTGAAGTCATCGGGGTAAACGAAGTCGTTGCCGGTGTTGTAGGGCGGGTCGATGTAGATCATCTTGACCTGGCCCAGATACGATTTCTGCAAGAGCTTGAGTACCTCGAGGTTGTCGCCTTCGATGATGAGATTTTCTGATGTATCGAAGTTGACACTTTCCGCGGGGCAGGGCAGCAGGGTGCCCTGGCTGGGCGTTTGAATGGCTTTGTAGCAATCCGCTTTGCCGGGCCAGTTCATGCCGTAGCGCTCTTTGCCTACATCCACGGTTTCGCCCAGGGCCAGCTTGAGGCGCTCGAAATCGATCTTGCCACCTTCAGTACGGGCTTCGGGGAACATGTCGAGCAAATGCTGCCGTTTTTCGGCAGAGATATTCAATGAATTCAGGTCCAGTTTTTCGGGTTGGTCGGTCATCGAGTTTTCCTTATCGTTGCGCGTGTGCTTGGGGTGGCCCGCCAGTGCTTCATCCACGGGAGCCCCTGATTTTGCGGAGGGAAGGCAAGATTTATTTTACGCTGATTGTTAAGAAAAGCAAAACGCTCCCCGCCGAAACTCAGGGGAGCGCATGTTATAATGATGGTGCCGAAGGTGGGAATCGAACCCACATTCCCGAGGGAACACGATTTTGAGTCGTGCGCGTCTGCCAATTCCGCCACTCCGGCATGTAAAACAGGCAAGTCAGAGTATAACTAACAAATCTAAACGGGTCAAGGATTTTGAATATGCGTCTTGGAATTATTGGTCTCCCCCAGACGGGAAAAACAACGCTTTTTAACGCCCTTACGCGCGGCAGCCAGCCCACTGGCGCTGCCACCGGCAAGATCGAAATGCACACCGCCGTTGTGGATGTGCCCGATGCGCGCGTCGATAAACTGGCCGAGATGTTCGTCCCCAAGAAGACCATCTACGCCAAAGTGACCTACGTGGATATCGCCGGTCTCGACGGCAGCACCGCCAGCAAGGGCGGCAGCATCTCGGGCCAATTGCTCAACCAGTTAGCCCAGATGGATGGCTTCATCCATGTGGTACGCGTCTTCCAGGATGAGAACGTCCCGCACGTACGCGAGACGGTCGATCCGCTGCGCGACATTGCCGCTATGGATAGCGAGCTGGTGCTCAACGATCTCATCGCCGTCGAGCGCAAACTCGAGCACCTGGCCGAAGAGAAGAAAAAGGGCGCCGGCCGCGATAAGGCGGTCATCGAGCGCGAACTCGTCCTCTTCAACCGCTTCCACGAGGCTCTCAGCAATGAGACCCCACTGCGCGAGCTCGAGGTCAGCGACGAAGAAAACAAGATGCTTTCCGGCTTCGGCTTTCTCAGCCAGAAGCCCATGTTGATTGTCCTCAACCTTTCCGAGGGGCAGGCAGCTCCTGAAGTAACCAGCCTGCACAAACGCACCAGTCTGGTAGCCCTGCAGGGCAAGCTCGAGGCCGACATTGCCCAGCTTTCGCCCGAAGAAGCGCAGCTTTTCCTGGCCGAGTACAACATCGAAGAACCCAGCCTGAACCGCATGATCCGGCTTTCGTATGACCTGCTCGGCCTGCAGTCCTTCTTCACCGCCGGGGCCGATGAATGCCGTGCCTGGACGGTCCGCCGCGGGGCGACGGCCCCTGAAGCGGCCGGCGAGATCCATACCGACCTGCAGAAGGGCTTCATCCGCGCCGAGGTCATCGCTTATGACGACCTGATGGCGCTGGGCGGCATGGTCGAGGCCAAGGCTAAAGGCAAACTCCGCCTCGAGGGCAAGGAGTACATTGTTCAGGATGGCGACATTCTCAACATCCGCTTCAACCTCTAGAACAAACATCAACTCCCGGTTTTGCCGGGAGTTTTTATTATTTACGCTGATCTTCGAGATTTACCTGGAGGGCTCGTGCCTGGCGGCGGCTTCGATTGCCAGTCTGTTTTGGCGTTTCTTCACGCTGTCGCTGATGGCAAAAGGGGCGTAGAACAGCAGAAAGACCACCGCGGCCATGCCTTCGATGACGAGCAGATACCAGGGCCATGGTCCCAGCGCGTCCAGCAGGCTGGCAGTTTCGGGTTTATGGCTGGTGAACATGTAATTGCTGCCCAGAGCGCGGTTGAGGAAGAATAAGGCCACGTAGTACAGATTGCCGACGATCACCACTTTCAGCAGCGATTTCCAGGTGGGGCGCATGTGCTCGACGATCAGCATGTACAGCGCGGAAGCGATGATCAGGCCGTGCGAAACGAACACCTGAAAATAGCGAAAGTGCGGAAAGCTGTAGATGCCCAGGTCAGGGGTCAAAAAGGCCTGCATGGCGCCGGCAATGCCCAGAAAAAACGCGAACTCGAAGATGCCGTAGCTGCGGGTTACCAGCATGATGGCGCTCAAGAAGACAAACACGCTGCACAGGTGCAGTGGGAGCATGGTTTGAACTGTCCAGGTGCCGTTGACCAGATTCCACATGTGCCAGCCAAATTCGTTCACGATGAGGAGGCTGGCCATTGTCCAGCGGGTGGCCTTCTCGGCTTTTTCTGAGGGGTGCTTGCGCAGCCAGAAGAAATAGCCGATCAAGAGCAGCAGTACGGCGATGGCTGCCAGGTGCTGCAGTGAGAAGAGCTGGAATGCCGGGCCGTCGAAATCTTTGCCAAAAAAGTGATCCATCAGCGCATCCTGAAAGGAGAGGTAGTGTGATTATACAGTACCGCTTGAAAAAAAGGCGCTGTGCGGCCTTTCCAGAAACGAAAGATTCCCGAGGGGGTGTTTCTCTTAACTCGGGAGTCTCAATTTACTGATCAGCTGTTTTATTGACCTGGTTCCGCGCGGCGCAGTTCTTGCTCGAAGGCTGCCAAGTTCACCCGCGAGGTCATATCCAGGCTGAGCGGAGTGACGGTCACTACGTGGTCACCGCGCAGCAGACGCACATCGCTGCCCGCGTCGCTCGGATCGTCGAGATCGAATTCTACGGTGGAGCCCACCTTGTCTTTATCTTCGGTGGCTGCCTTGTTGAAGAACGGCTTGAAGTAGCGGCGCCGGCTTAAGCGGGCCATCTGCCACGGAGTGGCTGGGGTGGCCTCGGCCGGCACGTTGACGTTGAGCACGTCCACGTCATCGGGCAATTGGGTTTCCAGCATCATTTGCGCGAACAGGCGGGTGAAGTATCCTGCGGTTTTGAAATCCACCTCGGGATAGTTGAACCAGTCCTCGTTGTGCAGTTCCAGCGACATGGCCAGCGAGGGTACCCCGTGCGCAGCGCCTTCGAGGGCGGCCCCGACGGTGCCCGACAAGGAGACATCTGTGGCCGGGTTCTCACCGTAGTTGATGCCCGAAACCACCAGGTCGGGCTTTTGCTGCAGGATGACGTTGATGCCGATCTGCACGGCCTGGGTGGGGGAAGCACCCACGGCGTAGCAGGTCCATTCCTGACTGCCGATCTTGAGCTGGGTGGGTTCGATCTTGCCGTCCACGCCGTTGCCCAGGCTGCGGCCCGCCCCTGAAAACTGGATGCGTGGGGCGACCACGGTTACGTAAGCGATCGAGGCCAGTGCCTCGGCTGCGGCCCAGATGCCCGGTGAAAAGATGCCGTCGTCATTGACCAGCAGGATCTGTCGTTTTGAAGGGTTCATATTTTTGTCAACTTTCTGAGTTAATAAACGAAAAGAGCGGTGATTGACCGCTCTTCTGAGTGCCCCCGGCAGAATTCGAATCTGCAACCTTTTGCTCCGCAAGCAAACGCTCTGTCCAATTGCGCTACGAGGGCGGAATAACTGAGCGGTAATTAATATACTCCGACTGCCTCGAATCGTCAAGCTATTTCAAATATTGGTGATCGGGCAGAAAAGAATGCCCTCTCACGCCGTCGCTCTTGAACGTCTAGTGTTGCAAAGCGCCGCGAACAGATTGGCAAGCTTTCCCGTCTGCACCTGGCTCAGCACATCGGCTGAATTAGCCCTCTTCCTTCCTTCTTTGTAAATAGTTACTGCTATCTTTGGCACTGCTTGCAAAGGGTTTAATTTTCTCGCTTTATCCATAGATCAAAAACCCCATCGTCCTTTTTTTGCAGCCAGCTATCTGAGCCTATAATTTCTTGATTCAACTGAGTATCTTTTGCATAAGTAATGAGTACCGTTGGATGCAGGGATAACTTTGCAATGAGATCATTTAAACAACTCCATGACTGCATTTTTTCGCAAACCAGTGCGTCTGCGTAGGTATTACTGTCAGAAGTGGTCCCAACCCATTCGCCGCCCCAGCTTCCAATGGATGGTTTTAATTTTAAAAGATAGGGCAGCCATTCGGTTCCCTGAGTACTTCCACCCTCTAATTCACCAACGAAAAGAAATTCGGCACTGGATGGGACGTTTTGCCGGACATAATTTGTAAATGCCAATGTTTCGGAATCGAAAGCTGGTGTAACTCGCATAATTTTTTGAGCTTCAGAACTATTGATCACGACCAGGCAGGCGATCAAGAAAGTAAGTCCGGCGACAGAAAGATTCTTTGATATCTTTTGTAATTGGAACGCCCGGCATAATTGATTGAGGATGACACCAGCAGAAATAGCGCCGATCATTATCAGGAAACGGCCATTCTCGGATGAGCTGAACATCAATCCAAATGCCAACAAGGGCAGAAAAATATCTCCGTTGAGCAGCAAATAAAGGAGCCCCAAAATAGCCAGACCTGCAAGATAAGGGTTCGACAGCAGGCTTTCCAGGCTGATTGCTAACCAGGGGAAGAGGGGTTTTTCTCCCGATAAGATTGACAGGAAATAGGCATTCCCGTGGGATCCAAATGCGTTAATGAAAACTGTCCAGCCAAACCGGGTCACGACCAAAACCCACCACGGGGACGAAAATAGAATGCCGGCCAGTCCAGTAAGAATAGCTGTCTTCCAGCGATTGATCGAAAAGGGTTTGACCAGACAAGACACCAGAAGAACTAAAGCGAAAATGAATGCATATCCCAGATGGCACAAAAGGGTCAACGCAAAGAACAGGCCTGATAATAGAAGGGTACGCACCCGAGCCTTTTGAACAGCCTCAGCAAATACCAGTAGTCCGGCCAACAAGAAGACCAGCGCTAGCGAACGGAAAATTCCTCCAGCAGTGGCCTGAATATCATAAAGAAGACTGGAATATCCCATCAGGATTGCGGCGATCCAGCCTACCGTTTTTGATTTCGTATACCTGGCTACTAGAAAATAGAACAGTACAGTTGCAATCAAATAAAAAAGTGGGGCAGCAAAGCGAACGTAATCGAAAGCGGAAATCGAAAACACTTTCGTTGTGAGGGCCATCAGGTAGGCACCCAAGGGTGGATAAGAAAATGGAATTCCACCTGGACCGTAATAGGGGATTGTTTTGGGCAAAAGGAAATAGTTGTTTGCAATTTCTTCAGCCATCTGCGAATATAAACCAGCAAAACCCAATGGAAAATGATAACGGAAAGAGTTAATAAACAAAACTGGAGCATTGATGATTATTAAAAACAAAATGGCCGGGCCTGGCCTTTTGAGTAAATTCTCCCAGTCATTCACATTTTTGTTCAAATTTTGAACCCCGAGCTTTACTTCAGAAAGTATCTTTTTTCGAAGTTCCAGACCAAATTGCCAGCGATGCATCCATTCCTGAAAAATCAACCAGGAGGTTGACATTACAAAGCCAAGAAAGAGAATGGGTAAAAGCCTCGAGAAAAAGACTGTTCTGGGGCCAAGTATTTTCATTAAAACACTCAGTATTAATAAACCACATACAAGTCCCCAAAAACTTGCGGCAGCATGGATGAATCTTGAATCACAAATTTTAGCGAACGTGGTTTTAAACGTTGTTTTTCTTACCAATACCCATTCTGTACAAAAAAGAACTAGCACCAGAACAGTAATGAGGATGAACACAAATCTTTGCAATGAAAAATTCAAGAAGAATGGATTTTCAGTTAACGAAGGGGTCAATCCCAGCCACAGACTGGTGAAAAGCGAAGCAATGATATTGACTAAAAAATAAATGCCAGGCTCTTTTTTTTGACTCATGATTTTCCTTGTATCGGATTGCACTGGAGATAGTGAGTTGCTTTGATCAACTATTGACGTTGCGGCTTCTGAATTTATTTTGCATTGGTTGAATTGTTTTGCAGCAGTTCGACGGTTGCGTGTGTGTTGGTCTCGATGGCAACCAGAATGTTGAAGCATTCCCCTACCGCGAAGAGCAGCATTCCCAGCCCGGCGCCAATGAAGAAGAGCAGCACGCCTGTCAGCAGTCCGATCAACAGCCCTGTGCCGGGCACGATCTGCGTCAGGCCCAGTTGAATCAGAAAGGCATCCGTGTTGGCCAGTGCCAGCGGTGCGACGACCAGGCTGATTACCCCCAAAAACAGGCCGATCAAGCCGACGCCTTTCAGAATTTTGCTGATCAAGGTTAAACCGCGGTAGGGACTGTTCATATTTGCTCTCTCGTTTGTTTTCCCCATTATAGCGTTAAAAGACCAGATGCCAGGGTGAGGGGGGCACTCTGGCATCTGGCTACTCTTATATTACCATGATTTCTTTTGATTTGTCTAGTAAATTTGACGAATAAGTTGTGAAGATTTTGGGGCTACCACACCAGGATCACGGCCAGCACAACCTCTGAGATCAGACTGATGATATTGGATTGCACCGCGGCGTGATCGACCACGATCGAAATGGCGCGGACCAGTGCGATGGCGGCAAAGGCAATCCCCAGCATCTTGAAAACCTCAGGGGTGCGGAAGAGCAGCACGGCGACCGCCAGCCCCAGAAAGACCCCGCCCATGACGGCGCGGATTTCGCTGGTCGCGCGCGGGCTCGAGGCCTCCAGCCCGGTGAAGCCTTTGATCGAGGCCGGCCAGAAGATCGAGATGACCCCAGTGGCCAGTGTCACGGCCACCGCTACATATTTGAGAACAATCAGCCAGTTCATTTTTCCTCCTTGATTACTTTGATTATAGCAATGCTGATTGCGGTTTACAGGGCCGCGGCAGTTTTGTACAAGCTTTCGGCGGGAAATTCTTATCTGATTCTTACAAAAAAGGATTGAATATTAGGATAAATAAGAGTATTATTATCATAAATAAGCAATAAAATATATCTAACAAAAAAGAGACACTCTTTATGACAACACTATTCGAACTTCCTAAACTGAAATTTGCCTTTGATGCACTTGAACCTGCTATCGATGCCCGCACGATGGAAATCCATCACGACAAACATCATGGCGCTTATGTCAACAATCTCAATAAAGCTCTCGAATCTGCCCCTGAATTCTACGGGCAGCCGATCGAACAGGTCCTTCGCGACATCAAAAAGGTTCCTGAATCGATTCGGACAGCCGTCCGTAACAACGGCGGCGGCCATGCCAATCACTCCCTGTTCTGGGAGCTGTTGGTGCCAGGAGGTGCCAAAACCCCTGCCAGTGCTTTACTGACGGACATTGAAAAAACCTTTGGTTCCTATGATGCCTTCACTGAGAAATTCAGCGCGGCCGCGGCCAGCCGGTTTGGTTCGGGTTGGGCCTGGCTGGTGCTCGATGGAGACAAGAAGCTGCAGGTATATTCCACGGCCAATCAAGATAGTCCGTATATGGATGGGCACACTCCTTTGCTCGGCCTGGATGTTTGGGAGCATGCTTATTATTTGACCTATCAGAATCGCCGCCCTGATTACATCAAGGCTTTCTGGAGCCTGGTGAACTGGGACGTAGTGTCTGATCTTTACAAATCCAATCGGTAAGACTTTGAGATCCTTTTTGCTGCTCTGGGTAAAGGTGAGATCGTAGTCACGGATCCGCTTCAACAGGGTGGAAGTCAGCGGACCTGAACCGCAGTTATGATCTCCGTACTTCAGACGCAAAGAGATGACTCAATTCATACACCTCCCGGTTCACCCCGGGAGGTTTTATTTTGGAGCGGTTTGGTGGCAATTTTACGCGTTCCTTTCTGTCAAATTTTTCGTTTGGATGTAAAATGAAAGCGCATATAGTTTGTCTTTTTTGATATATATATGCAAAGGCGAGAATAAAAGAATAGATAGACCTCTTCAGACCCCATCCTTTATAGAGGTGTTCCCATGTTGATCGAGTATGTTCCCATCCTTGTTTTGACCGTCCTGGCGACCGCGCTGGGAGTGTTGGTGGTGGTCATCGGGCGAATTTTTGGTCCGCATCGCCCCACCCGCAAGAAGGGCAGCCCGTATGAATCGGGTATGCTGCCGTATGGTGCTGGTGCGCGCCGCATGTCGGTGCGTTACTATCTGATTGCGGTTCTTTTCATTTTGTTTGATGTTGAAGTGATCTTTTTGCTGCCCTGGGCGGTGACGTTTCGCCGGCTGGGGCTTTTCTCGTTGATCGAGATGTTCGTTTTCATTGCTATTTTGACGGTAGGCTACGTTTACGTCTGGAAGAAGGGAGCTTTGGAATGGGAATAGAGCAAAAAGCAGGCAATATGGGGGTGGTCACGACCACGCTCGAGCAGGCCGTCAACTGGTCGCGTACCAATTCGATGTGGCCCATGCTCTTTGGTCTGGCTTGCTGCGCTATCGAAATGATGGGCGCCCAATCCGCGAATTATGATATGAGCCGCTTTGGCATGGAGCTGATGCGGGCCAGCCCGCGCCAGTCCGATCTGATGATCGTGGCCGGGCGCGTTTCGCAGAAGATGGCCCCTGTCTTGCGCAATTTGTACGATATGATGCCCGATCCCAAGTGGGTGATCGCCATGGGCGATTGCGCAGCTTGCGGCGGCGTTTTCAATAATTACGCTGTGCTGCAGGGTGTGGATGAGATCGTCCCGGTGGACGTGTATATTTCCGGCTGTCCGCCGCGCCCGGAGGGGTTGATCAACGGGGTGATCTTGCTGCACAAGAAAGTGGCCGCTGAAAAGCTGGCCAACTGGAAATAGGAGCGCACATGGACGAGAATTTACACTCTGCTGTGTCTGCCGTGACCGAGCGCTTTGGGGCGACGGCTTCTGAATTCCACGGTGAGACCACTTTGCTGCTCCCGGCGCAGCACATCGTTGCGGCTCTGCGCACACTGCGCGACGAGTTTCATTATGATATGCTGCCGCTTGAAACAGCAGTTGATTATTACCCGCAGACGGCACCGCGTTTTCACGTGGTCTATGGGGTGTACTCCACCCGGACCAGCGCCTACCTGTTCCTGCGCGTGCCGGTCGCGGCCGACCCGGCCGAGGTCGATACCGTGGAAGGCGTCTATCCCAGTGCCAACTGGCGCGAGCGCGAGATCTGGGACCTTTTCGGCATTCATTTCCGCGGGCATTCCGACCTGCGCCGCATCATGATGCCGCCCAACTGGGAAGGACATCCGCTGCGAAAGGATTATCCGCTGGGGTATGAAGAAGTGCAGCACACCTTTAATTACGAAGAGATCCAGTTGCAGAAACCGCATGGGGAGAGGTGAGCATGAGAGAAATTCAAGAATTTACCCTCGATGAATTACGCCATCTCTTCAGCCCGCGCGCGCAGACCGGCGAGACGATGGTGCTCAATATGGGCCCGCAGCACCCCTCTACTCACGGCGTGCTGCGTCTGATCCTGGAACTCGACGGCGAGATCGTGGTGAATTGTGTGCCGGATATTGGTTTTCTGCATACCGGTATCGAGAAGAATATGGAGTACAAAACCTACGAGAAGGCCGAGGTCATGACCGACCGTATGGATTATCTGTATTCCATCGGCAACAACCTGGTGTATTGTCTGGCGGTGGAAAAGCTAACCGGCCTGCAGTCCCCGCCGCGCGCGGATGCCATCCGCGTGATCCTGTCGGAGCTTTCCCGTATCCAGTCGCACCTGATCTGGATCGGTACTTCGGCTCTGGATCTGGCGGCAATGTCGGTCTTTTTGTACGCTATGCGTGATCGCGAACAGATTCTGGATATCTTCGAGATGGTTTCCGGGCAGCGCATGATGACCACTTACATTCGCCCCGGCGGCCTGTGGCGCGACGTGCCAGCGGAGTTCGAGGCGGCGGTGCGCCAGGTGATCGACATGCTGCCAGGCCGTTTTGACGAATATGAAGCGCTGCTGACCAAGAACTTGCTTTTCCGCGAACGTACTCAGGGCATTGGCAAGATCGATACTGCCACGGCCCTGGCCTGGAACGTCACCGGCCCGGTATTGCGGGCTACCGGCCTGGCTCACGATCAGCGCAAAAGCAATCCCTACTGCGGATATGAACAGTACGATTTCGACATTCCTACCCAGACGGAGGGCGATGTGTATGCCCGCTATCTGGTGCGGGTGGCGGAGATGCGCGAATCGGTCAAGATCATCCGTCAGGCGCTCGAAAAGATGCCTTACGGCCCGGTGCGCGACAACAATCGCAAGTATGTGCCCCCGCCGCGCTCTGAGATCGGGGTCAGCATGGAATCGCTGATCCATCACTTCAAACTGTGGACGGAGGGGTTCACCCCGCCGGCGGGGTCGGTATACAGTTCCATTGAGTCCCCACGCGGCGAGCTGGGGGTCTTCCTTGAATCGGATGGCAGCCCCAAACCCTATCGGGTGCATTACCGCACGCCGTCCGTTCCCCTGCTGCAGATCATGCCGATCCTGACCAAAGGCCATTTTGTGGCCGATGTGGTCGGCATCATCGGAAGTATCGATATCATTTTGGGAGATGCAGATCGATGAGCACATTTACCCAAACGCACAAAGAGGAAATTGTCCGCATCCTGGCCGGTTATCCGGCGGACCAGAAACGGGCGGCGGTCATGCCGTTGCTGCATCTGGCTCAGCAAGACGCCGGTTACATCAGCGGCGAGGTCTTGCAGGAGATTGCCGTGATCTGTGAAGTGACCTCCACCGAGGTGGCTTCGATCGTGGGCTTCTACACCATGTTCCATGACGAGCCCGCGGGCAAGATTCGGTTGATGGTATGTACTGACGTGGCCTGCCGGCTGCGTGGCGCGCGCGAATATTTGACGGCGCTGTGCAGCGAGCTGGGCATTGCCCCCGGGCAAACCACTGCCGATGGTCTGGTGACCATCGAAGAGGTCAAATGTATCGCGGCCTGCGATCACGCCCCGGTCTTCCAATCGCAGATGGGCGACGAGGTCGAATACCACGAGAATCAAAATCCGGCGCGGACGCTCGACTGGATCCGCTTGATGACGGCTTCATTGAAATCCTCTCAGGAGGCGCGCCATGAGTGAGCTTTATTTGCTGCGTCATCGTGAGATCTCCGGTCTGAACCAGCTCAAGGCCTATCTGGAAGACGGCGGTTTTGCCACCTGGAAGAAGGTGGTTACCACCCTCAAACCTGAAGAAGTGACCCAACAGGTGAAAGACTCTGGCCTGCGTGGCCGCGGTGGGGCCGGGTTCCCGACCGGTGTCAAATGGTCGTTTTTGCCCAACAATATCTGGCCGCATTACGTGGTGGCCAATGCTGATGAATCTGAACCGGGCACGTTCAAGGACCGCGAGGTGCTTGAGAGCAACCCCTTCCAGTTCATCGAAGGATTGATGATTGCTTCATACGCGGTGCAGGCCCACGATTCCTATGTTTATTTCCGGGGTGAGTTTTCGCAGATTGCGCGCAAATTCGAAGATCGCCTGCAGGAACTGACGGCCAAGGGGCTGCTGGGGGATCGTCTCTTCGGCACTGATTACTCTCTGCGCATCCATGTACACCTGGGGGCGGGCGCCTATATCTGTGGTGAAGAAACCGCTCTGCTCTCTTCTATCGAAGGCCATCTGGGCCAGCCGCGCCTGCGCCCGCCTTTCCCGGCGGTGGTGGGGCTGTTTGGTAAGCCAACGGTCATCAATAACGTCGAAACGCTCACCAATCTGCCCATCATTTTGGGCAAAGGAGTAGCTTACTTCCGCTCGCAGGGGACGGAGAAAAGCCCGGGCACCAAGATCTTCTGCCTGTCGGGCCGCGTCAAGAACCCGGGCAACTATGAGCTGCCGCTGGGGACGACCTTCCGCGAGCTGATCTATCGCTACGGCGGCGGCATCATCGATGATGCTGCCATCAAGGTCATCATGCCGGCCGGGGCTTCTTCCTCGCTCATCCCCGCAACGGATGCCGCGCTGGATACCCCGATGGATTATGAATCGGTGCCCGCGCTGGGGGCCCAACTCGGCTCTGCTTCCGTGATTGTGCTGGATGAGACGGTCAATATCAGCGACCTGGTCGACAGCACCGTTCACTTCTTCGAGCATGAATCCTGCGGCAAATGTACACCCTGCCGCGAGGGTACCTACTGGATGGCGCACATTATCGAGCGCATCAATGCCGGCAAGGGCAGTCAGGAAGACGTCGATTTGCTCCAGACGGTGGCCAGTCAAATGCAGGGCAAATGCTTCTGCGCGTTGGGAGAATTTTCCATCAGCGCGGTGCTTTCAGGCTTGCAACATTTCCGGGCAGATTTCAATGCCCGCGTGGAGAAATAACGGATGGATAAACTCGTCTCTTTAACCATTGATGGGCGCTCGGTTTCCGTCCCGGCGGGTACGCTGGTGGTGGATGCGGCCAAGATGGCCGGCATTACCATCCCGGTCTTTTGCTATCATCCCAAGCTCGAGCCCGTGGGGATGTGCCGCATGTGCCTGGTGGATATTGGCCGCCCGGCGATGGACCGCGCGACCGGGCAGCCCGTTTTGAACGAAGACGGTACCCCCAAGATCAATTTTGGTCCCAAACTTGAGACGGCCTGTACCACTCCCGTCTCGGAGGGCATGGTGGTGTGGGGTGCGACCGAAAAAGTGATGGCGGCCCGCAAAGACGTCATCGAGTTCTTGCTTACCTCGCATCCGCTGGATTGCCCGGTCTGCGATAAAGGCGGGGAGTGCCCGCTGCAAAATCAGACCATGTCTTTTGGCCCAGGCGAGAGCCGCTTCATTTTTGATGAAAAAAATCACCTGGCCAAGCATGTACCGCTGGGAGAACTGATCTATCTTGACCGTGAGCGCTGCATCCAATGCGCGCGCTGCGTGCGCTTCAGCGATCAGGTAGCCGGGGATCCGGTCATTGGCTTCTACCAGCGCGGACGCCAGCTGGAAATCGTGACCCATTCTGACCCGGGTTTCGACTCGGTCTTTTCCGGCAATACCACTGATATTTGCCCGGTTGGTGCACTTACCACGGCCGATTTCCGCTTTGGGGCCCGCCCCTGGGAGATGGAAAAGGTATCCTCGGTGTGTACGCTCTGCCCGGTGGGCTGCAACATCAGTTACAGTACCCGCCGTGAGGCGAAGAGCGACGGCCGCATCGTGGTAAAGCGGGTACTGCCGCGTCAAAATGAAGCCGTCAACGAAATCTGGATGTGTGACAAGGGCCGCTTTGGCTATCATTTCAGTGAGGCCGAGGGCCGCTTGCAGAAACCGCTGGTCAAACGCGACGGCGAGTTCGTCGAGGTCTCATGGGAAGAAGCACTCAAACTGGTGGCCGATAATTTCAAGGCCGCCGGGCGCAAGATCACGACCCTGGCTGGCGGACGGCTGGCCAACGAAGATCTTTATTTCTTGAAAAAATTCAGCACGGCTGTTGCGGGTCAAGCGCTCTTTGATTCAGAGATGGGCGGGGCCGATCAAACGGTGGCTTTCGGGCTGCCGGCCGGCTCCGATCTGGGAAAACTGGGCAAGGGTTCAGCCATCCTGGTCTTTGCCTCGGATTTGCATGAAGAGGCGCCCATCTGGTGGCTGCGTATCAAACAGGCCGCCGAACGCGGCGCTACCCTTATCGTGGCCAATGCCCGCGCTACTCGTTTGGACCGCTACGCTGATGCGACGATTCGTTACGCTTACGGGGAAGAAGCTCAGACGCTGGCGGCTTTGGTCGCCGGTGAGGGCCAATCTGGGCAGGCGCTGCGTCAGGCTACTGATCTGGTCGTCTTCTATGGTGCTGATGGTCTTGGCCTGGCCGGGACACAGACCGTAGCGGCTGGCTGTGCCGAATTGCTGCGCACGACCGGCCACTTTGGCCGCCCCAATAATGGACTGGTGGCGGTTTGGCCGCACGGCAACGATCAGGGCGCGGCTGAATCTGGCTGGCGGCCTTCTATGCGCCTGGCCGAGGAACTGGGTGAGGCAGTCGCGCTGTACATTGCCGGTGCCGACCCCGCCGGGGATTCCCCGGAGCTCAAAGAAGCTGTTCAGCGGGCGGGTTTCGTGGTGGTGCAGGAGCTTTACCTCACCGAGACTGCCCGTAATGCCAATGTGATCCTGCCGGCCGCGGCCGTGATGGAGCGCGAGGGCAGTTATGTTACCGGCGAGCGCCGGGTGCAGCGTACTTACGCGGCTGTGCCGGCCCTTGGTGAAGCCCGGGCAGATTACGCGATCACCGCGGCTATCGCGGCGGCAATGGGCTTGCCCTGGTCCGCGCCTTCGGCTGAGGCGGTGTTTGCCCAGTTGGCGGCCGAGACGCCTGCCTTTGCGGGTTTGTCTTATACCTCATTGAGCCAGACGGCCGAGCAATGGCCGGTCACCGGCCGTGCGGACGCTTATTTCAGCGGCACGGTGGTCGAGAACAAGGAGGGGCTGGGGCAGGTACTGCCGCTTCAGTCCGCTGCTTCGGAAGTCGAAACAGTTGTTGCGGAGGTTCCGCAGCCGGGGGAAGGCGAATGGCTGGCCGTGCCGGTCGCACGCCTGTATGACCGCGGCACGCTGCTGCGCACGAGTGAATTACTTGATCAGCGCGTCGGCAACCGGGCCTTGTCGCTGAATCCGCTGGATGCAGATCAACTCGGTCTCAAAGAGGGTGCGGCGGTAACGCTGACCCTGGCCGGGCAATCCTTCGCTGCCAAAGTGGATCTCAATGCCGGGCAGCCGCAAGGAGTGCTGCTGGTACGGCGCAGTATGGGCGTTCCGCTCACGCAGCCGGCGCGGGTAACCTTGCAGGTTGCTGCGCTGCAAGAAACTGAGAACAGGTGAGGCGACGATGAATGCTGCTCTGATCTGGGAATGGGTGATCAAATCGATCATTGTCTTGCTGGTGATGACTGCGGGCTTCGCTTATGTCACCTGGTATGAACGCAAAGTCCTGGCGCGCATGCAGGACCGCATCGGTCCGAACCGCGCAGGCTGGGCCGGTTTGCTGCAGCCTGTCGCGGATGGCCTCAAACTGATCTTTAAAGAAGAGTTGACCCCCGAGAAAGCGGATAAGGTGCTCTTCGTATTGGCGCCGATCATCACCGTCATTCCGGCGCTGATCATCACGGCGGTGGTTCCCTGGGGGCCGGTGGTGACCATCGGTGGGCGCCAGGTGCCGCTTTCGGTAGCCAACATCAATCTGGGCGTGCTCTACATCCTGACGGTGACTTCCATCTCGGTGTATGGCATTACCCTGGCTGGCTGGTCGTCGAACAACAAATATGCCACCCTGGGCGGCCTGCGTTCCACGGCCCAGATGATCAGTTATGAGCTGGCGCTGGGCATGTCCATGCTTGGACCGATCATGCTGGCCAGTTCGATGAGCCTGACCGACATCGTCAATGCGCAGCAGCACGTCTGGTACATCCTGCTGCAGCCGGTAGCTGGCGTGATCTACATGATCGCCACCATCGCTGAGGTCAACCGGGCACCTTTCGATATGCCTGAAGCGGAGCAGGAGCTGACCGCTGGTTATCACGTGGAATACTCGGGCATGAAGTTTGCCCTCTTCTTCATGGCGGAATACATCAAGATGATCGCCATCTCGATGATCGGTGCCTCGCTCTTTTTTGGCGGGTTCTGGGGCCCCGGTGTCTCCACTTATCCGTGGCTGGGGCCGATCTATCTCTTTGTCAAAGTAGCCATTTTGCTCTTTGGCCTGATCTGGATTCGCGCCACGTTCCCGCGCATCCGTTATGATCGCCTGATGGCTTTTGGCTGGAAAATACTCTTCCCGCTGTCGGTACTGAACTTTGTGGTGACCGCAGTGGTGCTTACTTTCGTGGGAGGATAGCATGTTACGTGGATTGTGGACCACCTTCCGAGAAATGCTGACCAAACCGGTGACGGTGCAGTACCCCGAGCAGAAACGCCCGGTGCGGCAGCGTTACCGCGGACGGCATGAACTGAAACGCTACGACAACGGCCTGGAAAAGTGCATCGGCTGCGCCTTGTGCGCCGCTGCCTGCCCGGCCGATGCCATCTTCGTGGAAGCCTCTGAGAATACCGACGACGAACGCTATTCCCCCGGTGAGCGCTACGCCAGCACCTATGAGATCAATTACCTGCGCTGCATTTTCTGCGGGTATTGCGAGGATGCCTGCCCGACCGAGGCCATCGTTCTCGAAAAGGATTATGAACTCTCGTTCACCGACCGGGCCGAGGCTATTTACACCAAAGACAAGTTGCTGGTCAAGGTACCTGCCGGTGGGCAGCCTACCCCGCAGAAAGTGACCCCGGGCCTGTACAATCGTTCGGTGCCTGCTATGAAAGATCCCACAGATGAGGAGGATAGATGAGTACCAGTTTGGTCGTTTTCTTGATCCTCGCTGTCTTTGCGATTGTTTCTGCCGTTGCCATGCTGTTGAGTAACAACACGGTCTATTCAGCGCTGTATCTGATTGTCAACTTCATTGCCATCGGAGCGATCTACCTGACGCTGGGAGCTCCATTCATCGCGCTGGCACAGATCACTGTCTATGCCGGGGCGATCATGGTGCTTTTCCTCTTCGTCATCATGATGCTGGGTGCCGAAAAATTCGCTGAAAAGGAGCCGCTCAAGTGGCAGCGCCCCCTGGCGATCGTGCTGGGACTGGGTGTGGTCGGCGAGGCAGCTTATGCTTTACTGACCCGGGTTGGCACCACTCTGGTCACTCATCCCGCCAGTGAAACCCTGGCCGATCCCAAGTCGCTTGGAAGTGTGCTTTACAGCCAATATGCCCTGCCGTTCGAGATCACTTCCGTTCTGCTGCTGGTGGCGGCGGTGGGTGCCGTGGTGTTGACCCGCGGCGGCAAGAAGGAGGGGAAACAATGATCCCTGTGGTTTATTATCTCGCGCTGGCAGCGGTCCTTTTTGTGCTCGGCATCCTGGGGGTGCTGCTGCGCAAGAACGCCATTGTCGTGTTCATGTCGCTCGAGTTGATGTTCAACGCGGCCAACCTGGTCTTCATCACCTTCGCCAATTACTACCAGCTTCTGGATGGTCAGGCCCTGGTGGTCTTCGTGATGACCACTGCCGCGGCTGAAGTGGCCGTTGGTCTGGCCCTGATGGTGATGATCTTCCGCACCAAGGGCAGCATCGACGTGGACCAGATGAACAAGCTGAAAGGATAGCCCATGTCGACAGATTCCTTTTTCGCTCTCGTTCCCTGGGGGGTATTTCTGCCGCTGATCGGTCTGGCCCTCAACCTGATCCTGGGGCGCCGCCTCGGCGAGCTCTTCAGCGGTATTGTCGCCAGTCTGGCGACCGCCGGCAGCTTTATCGTCGCGTTGCTGCTGGCCGTGGCGCTGGGAAATTCCCCGGCCGGGCAGACGGTTCCCTTTGCCCCGTGGATTCAGATCGGCAGCTTCCAGGTTGGCTGGAACTTCCGCGTGGATACCCTCTCGGTGGTGATGATGCTGGTCGTCTCTGGGGTGGGTCTGCTCATCCACATCTATTCCATCGGTTACATGCACAGCGACGTGCGCCACAACGGTGATCCGACGCGCTTTGCTCGCTTTTTTGTCTATATGAATCTCTTCATCGCCTCGATGATGATCCTGGTCAGCGCCGATAACTTCCTAATGCTCTTCGTGGGTTGGGAGGGGGTTGGCCTGTGTTCTTACCTGCTCATCGGCTTCTGGTTCGAGAAGGGCAAGGATGGCATCGGCAATGCGCTGGCGGCCAAGAAGGCCTTCATTACCAACCGCATCGGTGATTTTGGCCTGCTCGTGGCCATGTTCCTCATCTTCTGGAATTTTGGCAGCCTCGATTTTGCCACGGTTTTTGCCGCGGCCCCGGCGATCGCGGCAGCGCACCCCACCACGATGCTTTTGATCACTTTGTTCATGCTCTTGGGCGTGACCGGCAAATCGGCGCAGTTGCCTCTCTTCGTCTGGCTGCCTGACGCCATGGCCGGCCCGACACCGGTTTCGGCATTGATCCATGCCGCCACGATGGTGACGGCGGGGGTTTATCTGGTGGCGCGCAGCTCGGCTTTCTACGCTTTGGTCCCGGCCGCGCAAATGACCGTGACCTGGGTGGGAACGGCGACGGCTCTCTTTGCCGCTACCATCGCGCTGGCCCAGACGGATATCAAGAAGGTGCTGGCTTACTCCACCATCAGCCAGTTGGGCTTTATGGTAGCCGCGGTGGGGATGGGCGCTTACGTGGCCGGGATGTTCCATCTGGTGACGCACGCCTTCTTCAAAGCGCTGCTCTTCCTGGCGGCCGGTTCGGTCATTCAAGCCGTGGAGCGCGGGGCGCATGCGGCTCACGCGGCTGAACTTGACCCGCAGGACATGCGCATCATGGGCGGGCTGCGCAGGCAGATTCCGCTGACCTTCTGGGTGTACCTCATCGGCGGACTGGCCCTGGCTGGCCTGGCTCCGCTGGCGGGTTTCTTCTCGAAGGACGAGATCATGACAGCGGCTGCTCACGGCCACACGGCGGTTTTCGTGGTGCTGGCTCTGGCGGCCTTTTTGACCGCTTTCTACATCGGGCGCCAGATCTTCCTGGTCTTCTTTGGCTCGCCGCGCAGTAAGGCCGCGCAGCAGGCCACGGAAAGTCCCCGCGTGATGACCGTGCCGCTGCTGGTGCTGGCGGCGCTGGCGGCCCTCGGCGGGCTGTTCAACTTCCCCGGGCTGTCCTGGCTCGAGAAATGGCTCAGTCATACGCTGGGCGAGGCTCCTACTGCTGATTTCCGCTGGTCGGTGGCCCTGCTCTCGCTGGCGATTGCTTTGGCGGGGCTGGCGCTGGCCTGGTGGCATTACGGCCGCCGCCCGCTGACCGCTGATCAACCCGATCCGCTGCAGAAGGTGCTGGGGCCGGTCTTTACCGGCATGCAGCACAAGTGGTGGGTGGATGAACTGTACAGCTTCCTCTTCCTGCGCCCCTTTGCTGCTTTGGCTGAATTCACCGCGCAGACCCTCGATCAGCACGGCATCAATGCTGCCGGTGATGGCCTGGGCCGCGGTACGCGCTCGCTGGGGGAGCGCCTGCGCACGCTGCAGAATGGCTTTGTCCGCTCCTATGCACTGTGGATGCTGGTGGGCCTGGCCGTGATTCTGACTTTTCTGGTGTTGAAATAAAGGAGGGCGCCGATGACTGAATGGATGAATCCTTTGCTGGTGGTGACCCTCTTCCCCCTCGTGGGCGTGCTTGTACTGCTGCTCCTCAAGCCGCAGTGGAAGTCCGCGCAGCGCTGGACGGCGCTCGTCACCTCGCTTGTGACCTTTGGCCTGTCGCTGTGGCTGCTGTCGTTGTTCAACAGCAGTGACGGCGCGGTTCAGCTTGAACTCAACCTGCCCTGGTTCAATCTGGGCGGCAGCCCGGTGGCTTTCCATCTGGGCGTGGACGGCCTGAGCATTTTGCTGGTCTTGCTCACCGCCTTTTTGACCCCTATTGCCATCCTCTCGACCTGGAATTCCGTGACCGAGAAGGTACGCGGCTTCATGATCTTTTTCCTGCTCCTTGAAACGGGGATGCTCGGCGTGTTCCTGGCCCTGGATATGGCGCTCTTCTACATCTTCTGGGAGTTCACCCTTATCCCGATGTACTTTATCATCGGTCTGTGGGGTGGGGAACGCCGCCTGTATGCGGCCATCAAGTTCGTGCTCTACACCCTGACCGGGTCGCTGGCCATGCTGGCCGGCATCCTCTGGCTGGGCTGGCACGCCGGTACTTTCGACCTGACTCAGATCGCGGCTGCGGGCGGGCTTTCGCTCACCCAGCAGTTGTGGCTCTTCGCTGCCTTCGGGTTGGCCTTTGCCATCAAAGTGCCAATGTGGCCGCTGCATTCCTGGCTGCCCGACGCGCATACCGAGGCCCCGACGGCCGGTTCGGTGATCCTGGCCGGCGTGCTGCTCAAGATGGGCGCTTACGGCTTTCTGCGCTTCAACCTGCCCCTCTTCCCACAGGCGGCGGTCAAGCTGGCACCCTGGCTGGCAATTTTGGCCGTCATTGGCATTCTCTGGGGAGCGTGGGTGGCTTTCCGGCAGAAAGACGCCAAACGGCTGGTGGCTTACTCTTCGGTCAGCCATCTGGGCTTTGTCATGCTGGGCCTCTTTGCCCTCAATTCACTGGGCATCAGCGGCGCCATCCTGCAGATGGTCAACCACGGCCTCTCGACCGGGGCACTCTTCCTGCTGGTGGGCTTTATCTACGAACGCCGCCATACCCGTGACCTCGAGGCTTTCGGCGGTCTGTGGAAGGTGATGCCCGTATATGGCGCGCTGACGCTGGTGGTGACCCTCTCCTCGATGGGGCTGCCCGGCCTCAACGGTTTCGTAGGCGAGTTCACCATCCTGCTCGGCGCATTCGGCTCCTCCGTGCTCAGCCCGTGGATTGCCGGGGCGGCGGCGCTGGGAGTAATCTTCGCGGCGGTGTATCTGCTGCACTTCTTCCAGAAGCTCTTCCTGGGTCCGGTCACGCATACCGAGAACCTCAGCCTCAAAGACCTCAGTCCGCGCGAGATTGCCATGATCGCTCCGCTCCTGCTGGTGATCTTCTGGATCGGTCTTTATCCTAAACCATTCTTTGCCCTGATGGCGCCTGCGGTCGAGAAATTGACGGCCGTTTTGCAGGCTGCTGCACTGGCGCTGCATTAGAAGGGAGATGACGCATGAATTTGATTGATCTCTTCTCCATCCTGCCGCTGATTGCCCTCCTCGTGTGGGCCATGCTCATGCTCCTGGCCGGACTTTTCCTTCCCAAGAAGGTGGATTGGCTGCATCCGCTGCTGGCTTTGCTGGGCCTGGCGATTTCTGCCGGACTGCTGGCCTGGCACGGCGTGCAGCCCTATTCGGGTTTCAACGACATGGTCCGTCAGGACGGTTTTTCGGTTTTCCTGGATGGGCTGTTCCTTTTGAGCGGAGCGCTGGCCGTGATCCTGTCGCCGGCGTATCTCAAGCGCATGGGGGTGGACCAGTACGAGTACTATCCTCTGCTGCTCTTTAGCCTGAGCGGCATGCTGCTGATGGCTTCAGCCGCCGATCTGATCATCGTTTTTCTGGCGCTGGAATTGCTCTCCATTCCCCTCTACGTGCTGGCCGGCATGGCCCGTCCGCAGCTTGAATCGGAAGAAGCCTCGCTCAAGTATTTCTTGCTGGGTTCCTTTGCCTCGGGGTTTATTCTCTTCGGTATGGCTTTTCTCTTCGGCGCGGCCGGTTCTACCAATTTTGCCAAAATCCTGGCCGCGGTCTCTGCCGGGCAGGCGCAGCCGGTCTTCCTTATCGTCGGGGCGGCTTTGCTGCTCATTGGCCTGGGTTTCAAGATCGCGGTGGTGCCTTTCCACGGTTGGGCCCCGGACGTATACCAGGGGGCCCCTTCCACGGTCACCGCTTTCATGGCGATCGGGGCCAAGGCGGCGGGTTTTGCTGCCCTGTTGCGCTTCTTCTTGATGGTGCTGCCGGCGCAATCCGCCTGGCTGACCCCCGTTTTCGTGGCCCTGGCGGCACTTTCCATGTTCGTTGGTAACCTGCTGGCGCTGGTGCAGAATAATCTCAAACGTCTCATGGCCTATCTGGGCATTGCCAGCGCTGGCTACATCCTGATGGCTTTCGCCCCCTATGGCACCAGCGGGGTGCAGCTTGATTCGCTGGCCTCCGCCCTCTTCTATCTGCTGGCCTTCGCGCTGACCTCTTTCGGCGCCTGGGCCGTGCTGCTCAGCCTTGAGCAGGCGGATCACTCGGGGCTGACCCTCGACGATCTGGCCGGGCTGGGCCATGCCAGTCCGCTGCTGGCCGCGGTGCTGACGGTGAGTATGCTGTCTTTCACCGGCATCCCGCTGACCCTGGGCTTTTGGGGCAAGTTCTACCTCTTCCGTACAGCTATTGCCGGCGGTTACGTCTGGCTGGCGGTGCTGGGACTCTTGACCTCGCTCATGAGCGCATTTGTGGCTTTCCGCGTCTTGCAGCAGATGTACTTCCGCAGCGGAACGCCGCGCCTGGCCCAGCACTACTGGGTCAACGTCGTCGCGGCCTTCTGCGCGCTGTGCGTGGTGGTGCTCAGCTTCATCCCCGCCGAACTCTTCCAGATGGCGGCACAGGCATTGCTCAGTTTATAGACTCATTGGGGTAACGAATCCGCCCGGAGCATTTGCTCCGGGCGGTTGTGTTTTTATTGTTGGACGCGGGTATTGGCGTCGAGGATGCTCTGGCTGGTTTCGTAGAAATCGTAGAAGGTGAGAAACGCCAGCAGCAGGATCCCCAGCGAGATCAGGGTCACCGGGGTAAGCATCGGGGCCATCAAACTGCTGAAGTTGCTCGCGTCGAGATTCCCCATGTTGGCCAGTTGCCCCATCATGTAGATGTATTCGCCGATGCTGGCTGCCAGGCCCAGCACCACGCTCCCGAAGGCCAGCAGCGGATGTGTTTTGCGCATTTGCAGATCGGGACGATTGCCGAAATGGCGGTCGATAAAACGGTTCTGCTCCAGCGAAAGGCTGCCCACCGCGCGGAAGATCCAGTAATAGCTGAAGAAGGGAATGAAGAGGAACCCGACGGCCTTGCCTGGGGTGGTGAACGTTCGTTCGTCCTGAATGACCTTCCAGAACTGGTAGAGCAGGATGAAGGTGAGCACGATCTCGACCGTTCCCACGATCAGATCGACACACGACAGTGCCGTCACTACGTTGCTGGTCGGGAAGAACAGCGACAGCAGTTCGTAACCCATCATGATGAGCAACAGCGAGCGCCACCAGTTGAACAGGCGGCGCAGCCCGGCGGGTTTGACCCGGCTCATGGGAGCGGCCGGCATGGTGGGGAAGGCCCCGTACGGGGCGGCGGCGGTCGGGCTGGCAAAGGGTGTGTTGGCCGCTGGCGCCACGGGGGCAGGGCGGGCTTCCATCGAGCGGGCCAGGTCGCTCAACCGGGTTTCGCCCAGGTGTTTCCAGTCTTCCATGCCTTCTTGCCAGACCAGGGTCAACACGCTGATCTTGCCTTCGCGCAGTAACTGGCCCAGCGTGGCTTCATCGATGGGGCCGATGGGTTGGTGATCATATTCGTAGTACCACATAGATAACTCCCGGTTGTTGAGTTTGACTCAGCGGAATCTTCCCCTGAATTTTCTTAATTATAGGAGCCTTATTTGCTGGCGCAAGCCCGCAATGAAAGAAGCCGGTCGAAAGGTGCGGCCGGCTTCAGGGGAGAACAGATAAAGACTAGGCTTTGCGGGCCAGAACGACCGCGTTCAGCGCGTTCTTGACCTTACTGGTGTAGATGATCCACAAAATGATGAAGGCAATGGCCGACAGGCCGAAAGTGATGCCGCTGGCGAACAAGCAGATCAGCATCCAGGTGACCAGGTCCAGATTGAAGGGTTCCTGGGCAATGTTTTCTTTGATGAACATATCGTTGAATTCTTTGGCTAACCCGCGGAAGGCCGGGAACATCCAGTAGAAGTTCCAGCCGGGGATGAAGCAGAAAGCGGTCATCTTATCCGGGTTGCCGCGCACGCCTTCGTGCTGGACGGCTTTCCAGCTTCGGTAGATCAGGATGAAGAACAGCACCGCGGCGGGGATCAGGCCGATGCCGAACAGCAGAATGCCGATCAGGCTGATCCAGAACCACATGAACAGGGTATCGTTCTTCTCGACCTCGGGGTCTTTGGCTACGGCGGCCGGAGCATAATAAGCCGGCGGGGCCGGGGGAAGATTCCCGAGCTGGCTGGCCAGAGCGGTCTGCGAAATCGGTGCCCATGCGGCCATTCCTTGCGTCCACACAAAGGTAGAAGCATTGATCACGCCGGAAGCCGCCAGTTCTTTCATTTTGGCTTCGTCGACGGGACCGTACTGTTGATTATTGAGCGTGTAATACCACATAGTACTCTCCTTGATTGAATTTCCTCACTATATCAATCATTATACGGGATTTGAGAATATTTTTAACCATCGTTTTGCTTAAAATATGGCAAATGTTTCGCCTCCAGAGATGATTTATATCTGTCTCTGGTCGATTCTGCTATTTATACTTTTTGAAATTGCTGACTAATTCTGCAAAAGTATTGGGCTTGAATTTTTCGAATTCTTCATCTTCGACAAAGACGAAGTCGAAGCGAGTTTTTTTCTGGGAACCATTGATATCCTGGCACCATTCTTTCAAACGAGCCATTTTCAGGGGAACGTCCAGATCTTCAAGGCCTTTAGTTTCTACGATGAAGATCTCTTTTGGGCTGGTTTTGACGAAAAAGTCAGGATAGTAACTTGAAATTTCGCCGTCTGTATTCACATAATCGATGCTGAAATGGACAGCGAAATAGTTCTTGGCATACGCCAGCACATCCGGGCATTTTTCAAGAAATGAAGCAAAGAGGAGTTCAAGCTGGCTGTCGCCGATGATCTTGTTGAAAAGACTTTTTTGCGGTACCAGGAACCCCTGGTCTTTGACCACGAAAGGTCGGGTCTGATTTAGTTTAATGGAATCTCTGATCTCAGCACTGCCCTTATCTTGCACAGTCAATTCATTGATCTTTTTCTTGAATGTTTCAATGACCGTTTTGGTGGCTTCCAGTTCTGAAAGATTGCGGATCGTGTTGAGATCATCGATGTTTGCATGGGTCGAGAAAAGGTCTTCACTGATGAATTCTTTGACTTTGCCATAGAGAATGTCATACCCACTGACCAATCGCAGTTCTTTCATGATTACCCGGGCAAAGTAACCAATTACACTGCGAAAATCGGTCACTGCATCCGATTCGAGCAGGGTAGTGTGATTGATCTCGCCGGTGGTGATATCTTTGAACACGATTTCGCGTTGTTCGGCCAGACTGAATTGCTGGTAGGGAATTTTGGTATTGCCAAAAGCGGATGGGGTCAGTGCATCAAGGTTTTTGTATTCACGATAGATACGCGGTGTGAGCACAGGAATTTCGATATCCAGCTTCTCGATGTCTTTTTTGGTGTTCTCATGATCCACTTCAATGATGATCGGGGCTTTGGCGGCAGTGCCGGCACCCATGGGTTTGTGTTCCAGTTCCACCCCTTCACTCTGGATGGATTCGACGAAATCCATAAAGGCATCCGTCCCGACGACACTGACGTATTCTGTCGTGTCTGCCCCGGGATACATGCGCCGCAAGCCGCGCCCCAGTGTCTGTTCGGGCAGAATGTTGCTTTTAGCGGAATAAGCACGCAGGCCCACAATCGTGGTGACATTCCGAACGTCCCACCCCTCTTTTAACATTAAGACTGAGACGATCACCTTATAGGGGCTTTCCCAACTGTCGATTTGGTTCGATTCTTTGCGCAGCAGTTCCAGTTCTTCTTTACTTTTTTTGCTGTCCGATTCTGAAATTTCACCATTGTTATTGGTATGGATGGTTAAGATAGCATTCTGGAATTCAGGGTAAGTGCTCACCAGATAGGCGGCAACGTCGTCGCAGTTTTTGGTGTCGTCGGTCATAATGAACAGGACGGCTTTTTTACCCAGTTTTTCATGCTCGGTGTACACCTTGCGCCATTCTTCCACCCCGAGGGCGATATAATCGGCATATTTTTCGGTATAGCGCGAGCTTTGCCGTTCGCTTAATTTTCCCCGGCTTGCCAGGTCTGGCAGCACGGGGTGTTTGACCACATTCTGCATGATCGCTTCCACCAGCGGATAGTCGCAGATGGTCTGGACGAAAATAGCGCCGTTGGTGTGTTTTGGGGTGGCAGTGACATCGATCTGCAAAGAAAGAAAATGATCTTTTTGCTTCAGTCGGTTATGAATATCTTCGATTGATTTAAACCAGGCCAGACGCGGATCGTGAATATGATGGGCTTCGTCATTGATGACCACCAGTTCATCCAGTTCCCGCACGATCATGCCCAGGTCCATTTTTGAATCGTTGGTCTTCCCGACCACGTGTTTGCCCAGAAAATAATCTTCCAGATTGTCGTCGTCGAAGCTGGGTTCGGTCTCGTTGCCGGCATAAACCCGGTGAATGTTCGTTAGAAACAGGTTGCCGGTCTTGCGCACGATCGAGACGTTGTCTTGAATATGCAGGGTCATCTGAAAATCATCCTGCCAGTTCTGGCCGGCATAGCCGTTATCAGGGAGCAGGGGGTCGCGGTGAAAGATTCTCAATCCATCGAAATCGGCGCGCAGACGGTCCAGCACGATGATGTTGGGGGCGATCACGAGAAAATTGCTGGCCAGCCGGGAATCGGGTTCATAGAGTCTGTGAAAGTAGCACCAGGTGATCAGCAAACTGATGACCTTGGTCTTACCGCTGCCGGTGGCCATTTTGATTACCAGCCGCAGCCATTCTTCATCGAACATCCCTGTCGATACGGCCCCAGAAGAATCATAGCGGATCAGGTCATAGCGATCTTTGACCTGGGCGACTTCGTACAGGTAGATCACCGATTCAACCGCTTCGCGCTGGGCGAAATAGTATTGAAAAGGTTCAAAACTTCCGTCTGCTTTCGGCAGCATGTGTTCAGTCAAGAACCACCACTTCAAGAGAGCTTTGCTGGTGTCACTGGCCCCTTCATAATGTTGGTCGCGCCAGGCTTTAACCCCTTTTCTGACTTTATCTACCAGCGGCGGCAGCAGTTTCTCGTAACTGGATTCACGCAAAGTTTCATCCGCGGGGAACCAGCGCATCTCAGGGTCGAGAATTGCGTAGGGAGAGGTGGGAAATGCAGAGTGTAAGGCCATGTCATTCTCCTTTTTCTAGCTTTTTGACGGTATTGTCATGGGTAAGAATGAGCATTTGTTCGATGGCGATTTTATTTAATCGCTGCAGCCGCTCAGTTTGTGGAATTTTCTCCTGAATGAAGTGGGCATTCAGGGTTTCGAGGTTCGACAGGCATACCAGTTGGGCAGCATTGGCGGTATCGCGAATGTTGCCTTTCTCCCCCGGGTTCTCTTCCCGCCACTGTCTGGCGGTTTTCCCAAACAGGGCCACATTCAGCACATCTGCTTCAGAAGCATACACAAAATTGATCTGGCTCTTTGAAAGCTCAGGCGGGATCAGGTTTTTTTGTACGGCGTCGGTTTGGATCCGGTAATTGATGCGCGCCAGGTTGCGCTTGATATCCCAGCCGATTTGCTGATATTCCTCTTCTTTGAGGCGCTGGAACTCTTTGATCAGATAGAGTTTGAATTCAACTGAGACCCATGAGGCAAATTCAAAAGCAATATCTTGATGCGCATAAGTGCCGCCGTAACGGCCTGGTTTCGAGATGATCCCAATCGCATGCGTTTTCTCGATCCACTGGCTGGGGGTGAGGGTGAAACTGTTCAGCCCGGCTAGTTTTCTAAACCCGTCGAATTCGACGGGATTGAACCCCGGGTTATTCAACTGTTCCCAGATGCCGAGAAATTCGATGGTATTTCGGTTTCTCAGCCAGTTGCGGATCAGGTCGTCGCTGTGGGCGGAATTCTTGAACCGGGCAATGTCGGTCAGGCTGATGTAGTCGTGGGCCTGATCGTTCATGATGCTGACCTGAATTCCCTTGACTTCGATCCTGGCCACTATTTGCCCCCCACGTAGACGTCGATGATCTTCATGGTGTCGTTGCCAAAGATGTCGATGACTTTGATGGCTACTTTGCGCCGGCCGGGCAGGCATTCGTGATACGGCGTTTTCAATTCGAGCGTGCGGTTTTTCTTGGTGCGAAACGCCTGCCATTCGTTCTCGAAGATGAAATCTCCCGTCCAGACCTCTTCGATCTCGCCGCTGGCTTCGTTCTTGGCCCGCACCAGCTCGCGCTTCGATTCGAAGTTGAAATCGACGGCCCAGTAGTCGATCCAATCCGTCCATTTTTGGGTGAGCACTTCGCGCTGGATGATGCCGTTCTTGTCTTTGCTCACTTTGATGATCTGACCGTTTTCGATCACGATCTTATTGGAGTCTTCTTTCAGGCCGGCGGCGGCATTGTCGACGCTGTCTTGTGAGTAATATACTGAAAAATCGGTCAGTTCAACGGCGATCGAGTTGTTTTTCACCAGCGGTTTGGCTTCGATGTAAGAAACGTCGTGGAAGACCACCTGGTTCTTCTCGATGGCCCGTTTGTCGAACACTTCACGCGGAATATATTTGAGCGCCAGGTCGATGCCCTTGGCTTTGGCTTCTTCCTGAATGTTGGGGAACAGGCCCATCTCGAATTCGAAGGCCAGAATATCCACCCGCGAAATGCGCTTCTCGCGGCATTCCAGAATGATCTCTTCCACGAACAGGCGTGTGACCGGCAGGTTCACCGGCCCCACTGCCACCAGCCGCCCGCCTTTTTTGCCGTGGAAGCATTTGAAGTTTTCGACGGCTTCGGCTTTATACGCCCGCAAGATCAGGGCGATAAAGTCTTTCTCTTTTTGTTCGAGCTGCTTTTGCTGCTCTTCTTCGCGCAGGTTGAGGTTGACGCCGATGTAATGGGCCCGTTCGTACTTGCCCAGGTTGAGGATCTCGAAAGCTCTAAAGTCTTTGCCCCCGGCCTTGAGTTCGCGCTGCACCCCGATGAGGCGTTTGCGCGAGGTGTGGATGGCAAATTTGCCGAGGTCAGAGCCGATCCACTTGCGCCCCAGCTTTTCGGCTGCCGCCAGGGTGGTGCCGCTGCCGCAGAAGAAGTCGGCTACCAGATCGCCTTCGTTGGAGGAAGCTTTGAGGATGCGTTCCAGCAGTGCTTCGGGTTTTTGAGTGGGATAATCTAACCTTTCAATTCCTGATTTACTAGGTAATATATCACTCCAAATTGATTGAATCGGTCTTCCGGGGCTTTCGTCTAAGTACTGTTTGATATAGGGCATTCCGGTTTTTGAAAGGATTATTCTATTTTCCAAAATTAATTGATCAATCTTTTCTTGGGTAAAGCGCCACATCGTTCCTTTTGGAGGTGTTTTTTCAATCCCAAAGAAAATTCCAGGTTTAGTTGAATGACCATGTGCTGGTGCGGTCATTGTATTTAGCCAATAACGACGCCCGGTGTTTTCTTCGATACTCTTGAATCTATCATTTAAATATTCATCTGAATAAGTTGTATATTGAGGATTCCATATAAATTTCTCGGATTTTGTGTAGAACAAAATATAGTCGTGAATTACTCCAAATCTTTGTGGGTCATTGTGCGCACCTGTGCGTTGCCAAATAAGTTCATTTAAATAATGTTCTTCACCAAATATTTCATTCATGATTATTCGTAAAAGGTAATTTACTTGCCAACCAGAATGCACATAAATGCTCCCGTCATCGGCCAGCAGATCGCGCATCAAGCTTAGCCGTTCGTATATCATGGCCAGAAAGCTGTCGGCGCCCTTGCCCCAGGTGTCGCGGTAAGCCAGTTCTTCGAGCACGTTGGGCTTTTTGGTAAAGGTGTCGTGCGCTCCGCTTTCGGTGTCGCCAATCTCGATATCCATGCTGAAATCCGCGCCCACGTCGAAGGGCGGGTCAATGTAGATCAGTTTGAGCCCGCCGTTCTGCTCGATCTGTTCGCGCAGGGGGCCGTTCTTCAAACTCGAAAGGATCAGCTTGTTGTCTCCCCAGATCAGCTTGTTGGTCCAGCCGGCTTTTTGGCGGCCGCGCTCATCGAAGAGGTTCAGCTGCAGGGCGCTGTCGGCCGGCTGCTCGGCCCGCGGTTCATCCACCTGCTCGATCACCTGAAAGGGCAGCACAATGTTGGTCACTTCGTGGGTCTTGCCGTTCCATACCAGTTCCACTTCGCGTTTGTCATCGAAAAGCATGAAACGGTATTTATCGGGGATGGGTTTATCCGCTTCGATCAGTTTGAAGATCTCGCGTTTTTCGCTGTCGGTGAGTTTCATTCGTCAGGCTCCGGAATGCCAAATTTTCTGTTTGGGCTGTTTTTTTGAGGATGAATTTTCTTGTGGGCCATGCAGGTAAGGGAATACGGGTTCCCCCTCTGGTGTTCAGAAACGGTCCCGCGGCTTTGCCCTTCTCGCTGCCTCCAAAAGGCTGCCCCGGCCGGGGGCTTCGGCAGCGGCGCTCAAGGATAATGATAGGGTCGCTTCCGTAATTTGTCAAAGCCGGTTCCTGGCCCGTCCGCCTTCAGAGGTGCGAGGGGTACTCTCTCTTGTCACTCCGGTTCACTCTTGACGGCGCGCCTTAACTGCTTGGTCTGGCTGTGCTGGCGCTTGTGCTCCACCCGTTTGCGCTGCGAGCTGAACGTCGGTTTTGTCGCGTGGCGCGGATGCACCGGCTCGGCCGCTTTCTGCAGCATCACGATCAGCCGGTTCAGCGCGTCGGCCCGGTTCATTTCCTGCGTGCGGAAGCGTTTGGCCTCGATGACCAGCATCCCGTCGCTGCTGACCCGGCTCCCTCCCAGGCACCGCAGCCGCTCCTTCACCGCTTCAGGTAGCGTGGCGGAGTGGGGAATGTCGAAGCGCAGTTGCACCGCCGTGGCGACCTTGTTCATGCCCTGGAGGACTGCCGATACACTTCTCGCTACCATTTAGCTACCTTCGGCTACCCAGTCCAAGAAGGAAGAAACAGGTCACTCCCAATCTTCCTGATTAAAACGCCAGGGTTTTTTAAATTCACCACATTTTTCTTATCACCCACCCAGGCCATTCTTGCCATGAGGATCGAGTGAGTTGATTTGCGTTCTTTTGGCTTCATCAGCACCTTTTCATATTTTGGTTAATCATCAAATAATTTGCAACTGGTCATGCAGTTTGGGTATGGCCCGCCACAAGCTCTACAGCCTACTGGAATTTCCTCACCCTCATTATCATATCCAAAATTTTCATGGTTATCAAATATGATTTCACTTTTTCCAATTTTATTTGAGTTACCACAATTCGAACATGCCCAATAGCCACAATAAGCATCAAATCCTGACTGGTCATTTAAGTATTCATGGCATTCATCACAAAACCAATCATATTCCGATAGTTTTTTCATTTTTTCCTCCAGGTCAATCATTTTTTTGTGTAAGTGCAATATCAACCGGCCCCACTTTAACGTTTATGCAGTAACGATGCTCCATTGCCACAAAAATGATTGTTGTTAAACACAGTAGGCATAAAACAGCCTCACCTTTACCTACATTTGAGACGGAAATATCTCTACCAATTTTCCTAATAAGATTTTCTGAATTCATAGTACGCTTCCTTTCGACAAGCACTTGTAATTTTCAGTTTTTCTGATATCATCAGTATAAGACATTAATGTCTGCAATTCAATATTAGCAAAACGAATATGTGAAGACAACATACGCATAAATGTCCGCACCTTAGAAGTGAAAAACATATGGCAAACAAGAAATTAAGTAAAGTTCCGTTAGATAGAGAATGCTTAATGGAAGCCTTACAGCTTAGAAAAAGCAGTATTAGGAGCCTTGGAGCAGACTATAGCTTTGGCTGGTCGTCCAAATCAGTTGAACGAGGAATAAAAATCGGAGAAGTATCTCCTGAGTTAATGGATGCACTTGGACAATATCTTAATGTAGATACCGATTATCTTTCCGGAAAATATCATCGCGACGCCGAGAAGATCAAAGATGAATCACTCTGTTTAATACTTAAATCCCATTTAATGGCAAAAAAATTTCCATACATTCTGAAGCAACAACGGAGTAAATATGGCGGAAAATTCCTTTATGATAGGTATTTAGAATACACTCTTATCATTCATAACATTTCAATGCGTCAGTTTGATGAAATGCTATTTGAAAAGCAAAAAGCATTTCAACTGGACTTGGAGGATGCAATTGCAACAGTACTAATAAAACATTTCCCATATAACGCCCTGGGACAGGATCATTGGCCGGATATCTATAGATTAAAGTATGAAATTGAGACCTATGACCCAGACGAGCCTGAAATGCGAGAAGATTTCATAAAGGTTGAAAGCGAAGAAACCGATCCGTTTGAAGATAAATATTCAGATTACCGGCTGACAGGAGAATCAAATAATGAAAATCAGAAATAGAATATCTGAAATTAAAATATTACAAGCTCACATTTTACAGGACTATTTTAAAATGGCTTTGGCAGCAAATTTTATTGATGATACATGGAAATCCATATTTCATGATGAGGTTCAAAAAAGAGTGGAATCTGATTTCCCCCAAAGCTATGTTGGTGCATGGGAGAAAATGCAGTTAAAGGGGATGGATCACTATTCGATTGATGATATGGATACAACTATCATTACAGCAATTCTTAAATACTCCTATGACGGCCCTTTCAGCAATTGTAAATTCCAAAATATATTTCAGTACTTGGGTTATCTTCAGGAGGATCGGAATATTGATGCACACACAACCGGCAATGAGACCGATTCCGAACTCTTACAGTGGGCATATGGCTCGTTACATAACATAAGCAGATTTATATCCGCTGTTGCAAAAGCAAAAGATTGTAAAGTGTCTGACGACAAAAGAAATTCTTACGCCCGAAAATATCAGGCCGAGATAAAATCGCTACGCTTGCAGTTTGAAAATGATTATAAAGAAGTATTCCAGGCCGAAGAAATTGATCAATCCATCAACCGGGATATCGAAAGAATAAAAACCAGTAAAGACCCTTTTAGAACATATGTTGAAATTGAAGGACAGTACATCAATAAGCGAGATAACGAAGGTAAAAGCGATTTAATCCTGCACAAAAAATTTATGCAAACCGCAGCAGACGCAGGAATCGTTTGGGCCTGCCCCTTGATTGGGGATGTATATTTTGAAGGCTTAAAAACTGATGTGGATTATATTAAGGCAGCCGAGTACTATGAAAATGGGTTGAGCCAATTGGTACCGGAGCAGAAATTACGACTTGCAAGTATTTATCTAAATGATCTTTGCAATTCTTCTCAAACGAAAGAAGAAGGAATGGCAATTATAAAATCCTGTGAAAGTCCACGCTGGGAAATTATCACATACACCTCAAAAGATGGCTATGAGTTTTACTCATTAAAAAAGATTAGGCATAATTCCTAAAGCACACCATTCTGAAGAAAGGATGAAACCCTGCTTGTCATTATGGCGGTCGGCAGGGTCCTTTTTTGTGTTTTTATGTATTCATACCCTGGAGGAGCCGAGACATTTCTCGCTATAATCTAACTATCTGCGGGTACCCAGTTTCAGAAGGCGGAATAAAAGGGCTAATCCCAATCTTCCTGATTAAAACGTCGTGTTTTTTTAATTTCACCACGTTTTTTTTTATCACCGACCCGGGCTGCTGTCTTGGCTGTGAGGCTCGGGCGTGTGGCTCTCCGAACTTTCGGTTTTTCCAAAGCTTTTTGGACCCAAGCAATCAAGCGCTGGGTGGCATCATATCGATTTTGTTCTTGAGTGCGATATTTTTTTGCTTCGATGATCAGAATACCATCATCGGTCACACGACTACCGGTCAGTTTAATCAGGCGCTCTTTGACCTCTGATTCAAGTGAGGGAGAATTGCGAATATCGAAACGAAGTTGGACAGAAGACGAGACCTTATTTACGTTCTGGCCTCCAGGGCCAGACGCGCGGATGAATTCGTATTGAATCTCACTTTCATCGATCTTTACGTTTGAACTAACTTCGATCATGGCTTAAGTATATCAGGAGGTAAAGGATTGGTCGATAAAATGAAATTCTTCGGCACATATTTATATGTTACGTCTATTCTTGCATGTCCCAGAAGTTCAGATATACACTGTCGTGACTCACGCTCATCCATTCCCTGGGCAAGAAATTCCTGATATTTATTTTGGGCAAAGTTAGCCCGCAACCGGTGAACTCCACTGATTTCAATTCCGAGTTCACGCGTGGCATCTCTCACTGTTCGCCGGAAACCAGCCCGCCAGGATGCACTGGGGGTAAACAGATATTGTTTGGAGCGATTCAGGTGGTTGAGTAAATCCTGGGGAATTGGCACTTGCCGGTAACGGCCTCCTTTGCCAGTGATATGTAAAAGTTTTTGTTTTACATCAATATTTTCGCCTTTCAGTCCGGCAATTTCATCCTCTCGCAGTCCACACCGCAAGGCCAGTTCCGCCGGCAACGCGAATACAGATTTTTTATCCTTCAAGTGGGCAACCACTCTCTCAGCATCTTCGGTTTTGTAGCCAAACCTCGGCATTCGTACATCGCTATCGTCCCGAAAGGATTTTACCCACTCACGCAGTTCAGCAGTAATCGGGCAGGGTGATTTAGTCCAGCCAAGTTTGACACAACCGAGATGAACCTTTTCCAGCGCGGCCAATAGTTTGTTGACCGTTCCCGGTGCGGCCTCGGTGTAGTGTTCTTCAAAAGTGGTCATGATAATATCTGAATCCAGCAATTTGACCAACAAACCCTCATCGGTGATTTCCTCAGCGCGTTTGAAGAACAAAGTGGCGGTTTGAAAATAGGTACGGCGCGTGTTAATGCCAAGGATGACCGGTAGCGGCTGCGTGGGGTCACCATCAGGTCGCAGTGCTTTTTTGACTGAAGCTACTCCCTGCTCGGCCTGGTACTCAGCAATTTGGTCTTTATCCCAGGTAACTTTGGCCAGGGCATGATTGACCTGGTTGGAAATGGATGATAATGACAAGTTACACTTCCTCCAACGGCTTTGGATTGCGTTTCCAGCCGTTTCTAGTAATAAGGACAATTTTTCCGGATGTGCCGTTAAGCCTTTCGCCGAGATAGTCTCGACGTACGCGTGCCCCGTTAGGGGTACAACAGGGTTTTGCACTTCGCGATGCCGGCGACCCTGAAACGCCCTGCCTGGCATCTGCGGACTGGTGTTCGCCTGTCATTTCGTTACAGGCCGGCAAGCGCAGGTCTTGCCTATTACCCCATAAATAGCCAACGTTCAAATTATTCTTACGATATGGGAACCAGCCAACGTTGAGAAAGATGATTTTGTCTGCTATGAGACAAGATGTACTTTTACTTAACCATAAAACCATAGTTTATTTCAAGTACCCTCTTTTCAGGAATTTGATTCTTGATTAAGTAATACATTAGTATTACAATAATTCTATCTTGATTAAGGAGCAAAAAATGCCCAAGAAAAACTCATCCACCAAACCAGTACGTTCATTTCGACTAAGTTATGAGTGTGTTCGCCAGTTGAAAGACCTGGCTGGTACTATGGGGCGCAGTGAAGGTGATGTCGTCGAGGTTTCAATCGACCGGATGTACCGGGAAGAACTGAGATTTGGGAATTTGATGATCAGCGAAGGTGGGAAGCCAGAAGACAGCTACAAAACTGGAATTCAGAAGGAGTAAAAATGATCGCCGGATTCTTTCACTTTATTTGGAAAATCGCCTGGAATACAATACTAATTCTTGTATGCGCCAGCTTGATTTTTATTGGATACAAAGCGAACCAGCCTATGACAGTTACTGGTGCACCGGATGGTATAACTTATGTTGAGTTCATCCAGGATCGCCTGGATGCAGCTAAAACCATCAAACCCTCGCAATGTGGGTGGGGGATGATACTGTCCCTGGCAACTCTTGGACCAATTTATAGTGTGGTTTATACGGACGTGGCGATTCATCCAGGCGGTTTTCTGGATAAAGTCACAGCGCCAGATCCTGATATTCCTACAGGGGTAGCAGGAGCGAAGTGGTATGAAACCCCAGGAATTTGGTGGGATGTGGTGGAACGGTTATCCTGGACGATGTTGGGGAAACAAAGCTCGTTTGGATGCCAGTTCCGGCCAGTAGCAAATAATGATTAATACCCCTTGTAATTTGAGTTTACATATAGGATAATAGACATGATACGTCTATTATCCTATATGAAATCAGAAAACCTTTCCTCTCTTGAATCTTTTCCATACTTTACCATTGAAGCGGTAAAACAGCTTCTTGGCGATGAATCCGTTGCCGCCGGCACGATTCAAACAGCGCTGTATCGCTGGATGAAAGCTGGACAAATCATCCAGTTGAAAAAAGGCGTTTACATGACACGCCGCTTTTTCGAGGTGCATCGCGCGGACGCTGATTTTGCACCCATGGTCAGTGCGATTTTGATCCCCCAGTCCTATCTATCCCTAGAATATATTTTACAGCGCAACGCCCTTCTCACCGAAATAACATATCCGGTTACTGCGGTCACGCTCAAACAGACCCGTGTATTCGAAAACAAACTGGGGACTTTTACTTACCGCAATATCAAAAATGATCTTTATCAGGGATTTCTATTTTCAGAATACATGGGCATTCCAATAGCCCAGGCAACGGTGGCAAAGGCGCTTTTTGATTTTCTCTATTTTCACCCTTGGAAGGGCAACCAACGGTTGGCCGGCTATAATCTGGTAGAAGATCTGCGTCTTAACCTTGAAGACTTCTCAGAAAATGATCAGGTTGAATTTTCAACCTTCGTGGAGATCAGCAACAGCAAAAAGATGGAGCAGATTCTAAAAAACCTGAGGAAAACCGTATGGCGACATTAATCCAGCTGATGCAAAACGCCCTGTCACAAAAAGATCCATTACTGCCCAATGAAACCAAACGGGTGATCCTCAAGGAGTTTCTGCAGGCGTATACCCTCGATTTTCTCTACAATCACCCGCTATACCGCAAGCTCAATTTTTATGGCGGTACCTGTTTGCATGTGATCTTCGGACTTAACCGGCTTTCTGAGGATATCGACCTGGATAACAGCAATGGGATTGATTTGGGTACGCTCGAAAACGACCTGTTGACTTTCTACCATTCCAACATTGGGTATGCCGATGTGACCGCCAAAACGCAGATTGGGGAGTGGGGCGTCCGACGCACCACCTTGAAGTTTCCGATTCTCTATGCTTTAGGATTGACCTCGCATGTCAACGAACCACTGCATCTAAAAGTGGAGGTCAGCCAGCACAGGCAAATCTCTATTGTGCGCCAGACGCCGGTGTTGCTTTTTGGCCGGAGTTTTGTGGCTGCGCATTTTACACTGGAAACGATGATGGCCGGGAAGATGCTGGCCTGCCTGGAGCGCAATTTTCAGAAGGGCGAGGGAGCAACGATCAAAGGCCGTGATTTTTACGATTTGTTATGGTTCATGCAGCAGAAAATCAGACCATTGGAGGAAAAGCTTGCAAATGACGGCCATCAGTCCTACACTGTTCAATCCGCAATGGAATTGCTGGGCGAAAAGATTGCTGAAATGAAGCTCTCTGACCTGGCAGATGATTTGCTGCCTTTATTCGAACAGCGCCCATTCATCGAAGCCTGGCTGGAAGGGTTTAAGGAAAATTTTAAGGAGTATGCGAAGATTTATTTATAGGAACAAAATTCCTGTATGTGTTTACCCCACATGCTATACTATACCGCCTCGGCCATGACTGGTCTAAACTTGTAACCTTGGATCAGGCTCGGTCCGCGCTGGAATGGTAAAAGTGAGTATCTAAAGGCATGAAATCAAGGTATACAGATCCATTATCCATTTAACAAATTCTCGAGAAGCATTATCTTACTTTTATTGCTGTTAGGATTAACTACCCTACTACAAAATAATTCTTCATAATCCTTAGGTAAAATAAAAAATTCCGCATCATCACCATTGGAAATCGGAAGAAAAGAGACGGTAGAATAAACATCACAATTATTTACTGGCTCAATTTTCTGCCATTGCACAAGTGACTTCTGCAGCTCTTCATTTTGGGGGTCATCAATAATCCTCCATTCGTTTTCATATTTGTGCTTAATTATTTCTGTGATTGCTTGAAAATGATTTGAAATATCAGCAATTGATAATGATATTTGATTTAGCCTTAAGTCATTGGTTTCCAGAAATAAGTTATAGGTCGTCGAGATCAAACTGTTGAGGTTGTTGAGCAATTTGTTATTAATTGAACCATCAAAAGAATATAGTACTGGCTGACCAGAATATTTCTTCACCCATTTCCTTTTCATACATATACCGAATTTTCCTAATTTATTAATATTTCCAGATATTTCTTTCCGATTAACTTCTGTAAGGCATACCATCCCGATATTCAATCTAATTCCGAACTTACCCTCTGGATCCACAGGAGTGAAAGTTCCCCTTTTATTAAACTTAAAACCATTCTCAATTATTCCGAGAAGGTTTTCAAATCCAACCGCATCCCTATTTGGAAAATTCTTATCAGCTGTACAAAAAGATGTGAAATGGATTAAGGAAAATTCTTCATTCATATTTCTCATAGTTCTTGATTACTTTCGTTTTCGCCAAATGCGGCAAATTAAACACACCGAAAATCGAATAATCTGTAGTTACTGTTGTCGATTTGCCGACAACATACGATAAAAACGCTTGTGATTATTACTGCCGCGTCAAAGATTGTATACACCCACTTTCACATCCAAACACCTGTTAAGTAGAAATGTATAGATAATCTGCTTAATCTCACACCTAATTCAAAATTTTGTGTATATAAACCGCCTGATCCTCCACTTGGAATAAAACATGATGTTTTTCAAATTCATCCATGCTAATCCCTTTCTCCCACCAGTTGACTGCCCGATACGGGGTATTTGAGATTATGAAGGAGTCAAGCTTGACTCTCGGGTCGTTTAACCGCACTTCCAGCTCTTTGATTTTTTGATGGAATTTGATCTTGGGATCATTGAGTCCTTCTAGGTTGCGGATCCCCTTAGGATCAACAAAAACAATACGCTGATCGTCGCCAACCACCAGCCACACGATAAAATCAGGGTAGAAATTCCCGGCTTCAAAGAAACCAATTCCGCTTCCACGGCTCATGTTGCGCAGCAGGTAAAGTTCCTTGTCCTGGAAAAATGCTTTGTTACCTTCGTAGTAATTGCGAAGATCGAGTACAAAATCTCGCTCGCCCTGGTTTAGAACGACAGGTTTGATTTCGACCATGTGATTACCCAAGTAGAGCAATGGTTGATAAAGATGCTGAGAAAACATGATGGATCGCAATTGTTGGTATTCAACATCCCGCAGCTTCCCGCTTTCGACAATCTGCTTGATTTCTTGTAATTTGGCAAGGATGTCTTGCTTCAATTTTTCAACCAGAATATGATATTCAGAGATGAAATTGGGGTCACCCGGCGCCAATTCGCGATATTCCAGGTAGTCGTTTTCAAAGGCAGCTTTTTGGTATTTATAAAAACGATCACAATATTTCTTTAGCAGGGACAATACAATTTCCTGCCACTGGCGAACTTGCTCGAACGACCGGAAATCCATCATATCTTGAGGAATGTAAAGTTCATACCAAGCCGGAGAGGTCAGTAACTCTACCATCTTCTCACGTGATAAATTCAGGTTAAACCAGGCGCGTTCGTTTTTAAATCGCTGCATTTCAAAATAAATGCCATCCCAATCCATAAAAGCCAGATGCGCCGGCGAGAAGACAGCCCTGTTGCGCTCGGCTTCTAACAATTGTCCTTGACCGCGTTCGCTGGCAAGCGCCTGAATTTTGGGGTACCAATCCAGTGTCACCTTCTGACGTTTGAGTAGTTCATCCGGCTGGTCAAGGGTGGGGCGAGGTCCCTGACGTTTGAAATCGATGCCGTCTTTCAGGCGCACCGTCTTCAGTTTCAAAGTTCCAAGTCCGTTAATCACCGGCAGAACGAAATCAATCCGATCTTCATTGGCTGGCAGCCCTTCCTCTTCAAGATACTCCTTAAACTGGCGCATGTAATCGGCGCGAATGCCAAAGATGTTGAGCGTTTCCAGACGTTCCAATTCAGCAGGGGCGCGGTTACCATCCAGGCGGCGGCTGCGTTTAAGGCAAAAATCTTTACCTTTCAGGCGCACGCCGCGCCCAAACAACTGGATAATTTCAGAGCCTTCGCTTCTCCCAATATTCATCAAGCCCATGGTGCTGACGCGCCAGCTGTTCCAGCCTTCCGTAAATTTCTTTGAACCAATTAATAGATTGATCCCTGAATGCCCATTGTTTAATGCCTGAAACAGAGAACCGGAAAACTCCTGCTCTGTCACCACCAGCTCTGGATGAGATTCGCAAAGTTTGCACAGTTTGGCGGCATCCCCCACGTTGATCAGGCCAAATTCATCATGATCACCCAGGCTCAGGGCAATCTCCCCATCCGCGCCTTTTAAATTGGATACATGCAGTGCAGCAGGAACTTCAGCATTGAACAGCACGCGCAGAATATCTGCATACATCTGCTCGGCGCTCAGGCCAGACTGCACAAGATAGGGAAATGAACTGGCAAACAGATCGTTATTATGCGCATCCAGCAGACCGGAGCGCCCTTTTAGAAAGGCATCGATAAAGCTGATCGTTTCAGCACGCCGGGCAGGGGAAGAATTCACAAAACCGGACAGGAATAAAAGGATATCAATGACATCTGAAACCTGCCTGCCCCCCTGAGTACGAACGGCGTTGACACTGCCACCCACAAAGATCCACAGGGGTTTTTCAATCAGGTAGGGGCGATATTCGGTTTGTTTATCGGTGAACAATTTTTGCTGCTGGTAAAATGCCAGCAGGCAGGCGGTCAGGTAGCGCCGGCGGCGGGCTTCTTCGCTGTCGTCTTCCAAGTTCAGGATGCGGTATTCCTTGCCATACCCATCGCTGTAAAAATATTTGTAAGAGTAGTCGAACAAAATACAATGAGCATAGGTCTGCTGCAGGGTGCGGTTCCCGCTGGCTTTCATCGCCTGCCCAAAGGTGGCCGAATACTCAAATGAAAAACCATTTTCGCAAAGCTGTTCACGACGTTTCATCCATTCGCCGGTTTCTGTGCCACTGGCGCCGCGATGCCCTTCATCCACCAGCACCAGGTTGTTGCCTTCAAAGGCTTCCACCGCGATGGTCTTATCGCCACTCTCATCCCGCAGTTTATGGATATCGATAATTTCGACGTTCTTGCCGGCAAACAGCGAGCGGCCCTCTTTCATGAATAGTTCAGCATGGATGCCTGACAGTTCGAATTCAGCCAGGTGCTGGCGTGAAAGGCCGTCATTGGGGGTGAGGAGAATGATGCGGTTGATAGCGCGCTGATGGTTGTGGCTTTCCAGATAGTGCTGGTATTGCAGAATATTGACATGCATCAGCAGCGTCTTGCCGCTGCCAGTAGCCATCCAGTAGGCCACCTTATTCAGTTCTTCCAGTTTATAGGGTTCCACCCGGTTTTGTTCGGCCTGTTCGGCGTTGAAGCGCTCCAGATGGGAATTCAAATGATCCAGCAGCGTTTCGGGGCTGGCGAAATAGCGATCCAGGTAAATCTCGGTAAAGAGCAGGGTCAGATATTGAAAATATTTGAGGTGAAGGGGATTGCCCTGGCGATTGCGCCTTTCAGTGACGCGCTTCCAGTGCCGGACGATGTTCTGATCATAAGCCAGCAGCAGGTCGCCAGGCAGGGCCAGGCGGTCAAACAGGCGAGCACGCAGCACATGGCAAAAGTGGCTGATGTTATTTTCATCAAACCCTTCCAGCGCGGGGTCGCGCAGCCATTCTGCCAGCGCATTGAAATCGATCACTTCAAACAGGCTGAGCAGCCACTGGTTGAGGAGGAGTTTTTGGTCGAATTTAAGCGGCCGCACCGCGGATACGTTGGATGATCGGGGCATGGCGTTCTCCTACAGGCCTTCGCTGTCAAACATTAATCGCAGGAAGTCTTCCTCGATCAGGCGCACCTTCCAGGTTTCATCCGGACGGCGCAGGTTTTCCAGGTTGTTATCCCCGTTGACATAGATCAGGTCAAATTCCATGTCACGCGGGTTGTAGTCCTGCTTGCGGAAAAATTCTTCCAATGCGGCATTATTATTCTCTTCCAGGTCGCGCCAGATGATCAGCGTGCGATCCCCCGCGGGGGTGAGGCCGGTGACCACGCGGAAGCCGCGGATGTTTTGCAGGGTCTGCACCCGCAGGCCGATCAGATAATTAAAGGTTTCCACCAGGTCAATATTCGTCGATTTGCTTTCACTCACCGCGCCGGTGGCAATATTGAGCTGGTAGTTAAAGGGGTGAACAAAAGATTGGATATTTAATAGGGAGCCCTGGCTTTCCACATCCAGCATGTAGGAGAGCAGGTAATTCTCTTTGAATTCTGGGTTGGCTTCCAACGCCAACTGCTGTTCCTGGGTGCGTCGTAGAGTCAGGTTGTTGAGCGCGTCCTCGTAGGATTCCAGGCGCAGGTATTTGAAGCAGTGACTGGAACCTTCGCGCGACACCGGCTTGCCATCTTTCCAGTCTTTGGAGTAGATCACTTTTTGGATACGCGGTTTTGTTACAGTTTCAAAATAATTACCCATCTCTACAAGTATATATTTTCGAGTGCCTCCATCAGTGCGATTCAAATTTATTATTGCATGACCTGTTGTGCCAGATCCAGCGAAATAGTCTAAGCAAACTTCCGTTTCACTGTTTCCGAGTATAGTGTGAATTGCATCTTGTGTTGAATAGACTGATTTCGGATAACCAAATTGGCCTCGACGGCCTAAAATATTAATTAATAAATTTGTTCCATGTGATGACGAATCATATTTAGAGTCTATCCAAATGGTTTTAGGCTTCCTGCCTCCCTTAATCCAATCTTTTAATTGAATGTTATAGTCACCTTGATTGTTTTTTACAATAAAATCCCCAACTGCGGCTGCAAGAAGTATTTTTTGTCTGTCTGACCAACGCCATACCCTTCGTTGTCCATTTGAATCCGTAGGCATAATTGTTACAATATCATTTGTTTTTAGGAGCTCTTCAATGCTGACTTCTACAAGCTGATTATCTACTCCGATAATATAAGCCAGCTGAGATTCATATGGGGCAGGATACTCCCTAAGCCTCTTGGCACCTACAGCAACTATTTTCTTTAAGGATAGCGAGTAATATAAAGGAAATTCTGAGTTGGGCCTTAAGTCAGGTGTTGATAATCCACCACTTCTCCTAAAAGGAAGTAACCTGTAAGATTCTTCGCCTTCACCATGACCATAAGATTGGATTTGTTCTTGTGTAAGAGGTTGGTCAACTATTTCAACCAAGTCAGGATTTGCTCCATAAACTAAACAGTATTCATGCGATGTGGCATAGTAACTATTAATCCCTCGCCCTCGTGGATTGCTTTGAATAACAATAGTCCCAATGTATCCAGTTTCTGGAAATATCGATGAGGCAACTTCTTTCAAGTGATACAACTCTTCATCATCAATTGTTACCAATAATGCACCATCAATTGATAAGAAATTTTTAGATGAAGTAATGCGCGAATCGATCATAGACATCCAAGATGAATGTCTATAGTTATTTTTATAAACAAAGGTTTCTTCTGAAGTATTATAGGGTGGATCGATGTAAATACATTTTATTTGCTCATGATATCTGCGTTGGAGTAATTGGATAGCTTGAAAATTATCAGAGTGAATTAATAATCCATTAAGACTATTTTCGAAATTCTCAAAATTAGCCAACATCTGACAAACAACAGCGCCATCAAAAAACTTAGTATCTAAAACCAGGTATGTGTTTGTTTTTAAAAATTCAACAGTTAGAGGCACACTGAAACCCGGTACAGGGGTTGCGCCCAGTTCCGGTTGCGCAGGCTGTTTTCCAGTAATTTCATCAATCGCAAACAAACGTACCCATTCTTCCCGCTGGGCGTCGTTGGCGCAAATATCCGGGTACAGCGCTTCGGGAACGCGGTCGAGCGTGATGCAGTAATGGGTTTCGACCACGAACTTCTTCTTGAGCCACAGCTTCTTCTGAAAATTTTCGATTTGCGCCAGAAATTCGATGATCTTGTGGGCTATCTGACGCAGGGCTTTAATCTTGCTCAGGTACTGCTCGACACGCGGGGCGTTTTCATGTTCAATATCGTCCAGGCGCATCACTTCGTTCTTAATGTAAAAATCCAGCTCGCGGCGCAAAAAGCCGCCCAGGTCTTTGTGAATGAAGTAGTCAAAGGTGTTGCGGGCGGTGTAATCTGCCAGGTGCTTTTCCAGCAGGCTGCGGCGCGGGTTGGCCTCGCTGGGGGCAAGCTTCTGCACGTCGCCTGACCAGTCAGCCGGCGCAGTGGCCTGTATGGCTTCCACAGCCAATGCGTTGAGCGTTTTCTGGTCGCGCTTCTCGGGGTCAGCGCGGTATTCAAAGCGCAAAATCAGCGTGTCGCCTTCCACCACAATTGGATTTTCTGGCGCCAAAATGAAGCGGCGTTCCTTATCGGCATCAACCTTAACGTTGTCTTTCTCGGTTTCCGCTTCCACGACTTTGAAGTGCGCCAGCCGGCCTGAAGGCAGGCGGAAGGCGTAATCACGGAAGTTCTCAGTGGTCTTCACATAATACTGATCGGCATTCGCCCAGTGCAGTTTCACCTCTTCACCTTCATAGGGAATGGCATACACGCCTTCTTTGTAGCGCCGCATCGAGATGAAGTCGCCGTTGTCGTAATAGCGGCGGAAGAAGCTGTACAGATGCGAATAGACCTCATTCTCCAGCGCGCCGGTGTCCACCGCGTAGGTGGCCAATTGCTCTCTAATTTCTTTGACCTTTGGAACGAGATCGGGATCCATGCCCAATGCCTGCGCACCCAGGATGGCTTTCTGCAGTTCGCCTTCGATCACCTTTTTATCCGCGGGGCGGTATTGGTCGAAAGCGGCCTTCACCTGGGGCAGCAGCTCGTGATCCAGAAAACGGGTAATCTCATCCCGCTTCTGATTCATGATACGGTAGATGCCAAAATCCAGGTCGGCCTGGTCCAATTGGAAGAGTTCTTTTAGCAGTGCGCTGAGTTTTTCGTATGAGGTCGGCATTTATCTTTTCCTTGTGTCTCACTTTTGAGAGACAAATGGGTTTGTGGGGCACTTGCCCCGATAAAGAGGATACAAAATTACCTTACCTGCCAGGCGATCGTGAAAAGCGGCTCAGAAGTCGATTTTTGGGTCATCCGGCGTTCAAGGGCAGCGATCAGGTCATCCCGTTTTTGGGCGATTTCGTCTTCTAAATCAAAGATTTGCTGGCGCTGCCGGCGTTTTTTCTTTTCCAAATCCTGAATTTTCCCCTGCAGCTCATGCTGCTCTTCCATCGTCAGCGCCAGGCGAGATTGACGATTCAGGGCATTAATCTGCTGCTTGGTATCTTTTAATTCTTTTTCAGATGCCAGAATCATATCATCAGCCCATTTTTCCAGCCGCTCGCGCGCCTCATTGAAGTGGCGGTTGTTTTCTTCCAATGAACGGCTGATGGTGGCTTTCATATGACGGTTAATTTCATCGTCCAATCGCCGGGTAGGTTCTGGCAGGCAAACACCTTTATCATTCACAGTTGCCATGCAATGAAAGAGCTTATCACAGGATTCCTGATCAAGCGAGTTTCCGTTGTTATCAATTGCAGAAAAAAGCAGATATTCTTCACGATCAAAAGAATCGATGATCAGACGCTCAAGATGCAGCCAGCCGCTTTTTCCTTTCAGCTTTTCCACGGCGGCAATGCGCACCGGGTGATTGGAAATGTCAAAAACCACGTCGGCAAGAGGGGTGTGGCCATCTTTGGCGGATTGGATGACTGCCTCGCCGAGAGGATGCGATAACCGGTAGAGAAAATCACCACCGATATTGGGTTGGCTTTTTGAGATGAGATGGTAATGGCCGGCAATGTGATCGTT
>JGI2065J20421_1000174_pt1 | contig 105683 bp, 73 predicted proteins | sample Biomet5_FD_20421 | JGI IMG/M metagenome (IMG submission 20421)
CCCTACCAGCCAGTACAGCAGAAACAGGAATCCGTTTAGAACATACGTCAAACCAGTGTTTACCACCGTGGAAAGATTACCTATAACCTGCATCGTTAATTCCCTGTGTCAATCAAGCGGACGGAAATAAAAGCCACACTCAATGAACCACTGCCATTGAGGGTGCGGCCTACGGATACTGGCGTTCCGGCGGTTTGCACGGAAAGCAGCAGGGTATAGTAGCCGGGGTCTCGGAACTGGATTCTGGAAACGCTGGCAGTGGCCGTGCACACCTTGTTGCCGTTACACCCCGCTGCAGCAGTCGTCATCCCAGGAATTAGGGCATAGCTGGGTTGTTTGACAGTTGCCCCGTAGTAGTAGGTAGACAATCCCTGAGAAATCCAATCCTTGCTGCCTTGCGTCAGGTTCGCGGTGGCCCGAACATTGGTAATCTGTTCCGGGTAAACCACGGTGTGAGAAGTGCAGATCCGCCGCACGACAACCGTAGCGGTGATCATGTCCTCTTTTTTACATGAACTGGCTTCATTTGGGCAAACCTGAATCTGTCCCCATACCGGATCGGAGGTGTAGTACTTGTAGACCGTGGGCTGGATGATTGCTTGCACCAGTACATCAGCGCCGCGTTTATCCGGGTCCTGTCCTACAACCATCGGGAAATTCGGCGCGGTCGGCTTGATCGTGAGCAGTACAGCTCCCTGGGTGACTGTGGCCACAGGGCAGGATGGAGGGTTGATGTAGACGATTCCGGTATCGCCGCCGTTGGCGGTTTTGCAGCTCTCGGCGTCTGGTACAAGGTCACAATAGTTCGAGGGGCAGCCGGTGGGGCTGGAGGCACAATCGCTGTACACCAGGTAGAGGGTGGTGAGCTGGCGGTCATTCCAGTCATTGTTGGCCATTTGCCTGAATATATTCAAAACATCTCCACCAATGATCGACCAAGCAAAGGTGTCGCCGCTGTTCATGGCGTCTGCCAGTTTTCCCCCGCTTACGTAGTTATCAAAGAGATTTTTAAAATCAGCGGAAAGATGGCTGAAATCCGTGGAACCCTGGAGAAAGGCTGCTGCATCTTGATTGCCGGATAAAGCACCAATCACGCTGCCCAGAAATATGGCGTTGAAGGAGGTCTGGTCCAGACTGCTGACCGAACCAATGGTGTCGATCAAATTCGAGGCACCGGGGTTGGCTGCCATTGCTACCAGAGTAGAATAGGAAGGGGCAAATACAGTTTTTCCATCCGGGGTGAGATAGGCATGACCGGTGGGAACGATATTCACGGGTCCCAGATCGATGTTCATCCAACTGGCGTCATCCAGTTCCTGTTCGCCTAAATCCTGTACCCCTGGGAGCAGGTTGCCATTATCATCAAACACACCACTGGTTTGACCATCACCGCTAGTGGCAGCTACCGGGGTCACCAGTGTTGACAGGAAGAACAAAACCATCAAGATCGAAAGAATTTTGCGATTCATGATTTACTCCTACTCTGTGGCCGTGGGGGTAAGTTTCCACCCGTACATCTGTTCGAGAATTCCTTGGGCAAGAGGAACGTAGTAGCCGAATTTCCAGACACCCTCCACCTGCTCCACAATGATGTAACTGAGTTTGGCCTGGGTCTGTCCGGCGCTGGTCAGGTTATAGCGGACTGCCCATACCTGTTGATTGCCGTCTTTTGTGCGATCCACCATCATGACGGCTTCTACGTCACTGGCCGAGAGGTCGCTTTTATTCTGGTCGACCGTCTGGAGGATCAACTCTCCCAGACTGCCGTCGATCATGGTGCAGACATCTTCGGTGCTGATCTGGCATACGCTGGCCTTCCAGGCGTCTGTATCACCCCCATAAGCCAGGGTGTTGACGGTCATCACGCCGGTTTCGGCGGCGCGCGCTGGGGTATTGTTGGGGTCGATGGGAGTGCCAAACACGGCAGAGTAAGCTTGCTTGGCTACCCCTGTGATCACCAGGACGATTACAGCGATCAGGATCACCCCAACGAGGATAATGATTTTGATGAGGCGAGCCTTTTTTTCTTGGTCCGTGAGCCGGATGTTTGCTGGGTTATTCATAGTTTCCTCCTGTGGGTTAAAACAAAAAATCGGGTCTTAAATCCGCCGCATGTGGTTTATGCGGCCAATTCAAAATCCGAGTAAATGAAAAAAAGTTAGTTTCCGAACCGGTCTTGCACCGGTACTGATTAATTATTCAATTGTTGACCTATTATATCACTTTGATTCTCTTGGCAGCCAAATATTCGAAACCTGTTATACTAGATCCATGTCGTATTTTGTCACTAAATTGAGATTAGTGACAAAATTCAGAGGTAAGATATGACCAATGTAGAGCAGACCATCCGTCTTCACCTGGCGTCAATAATGGTTGCTCATTCTCCAAATAAATCACTGTGTGAGCCCGTGCGCGACAACGTTAAAACCAGAACGTCATTATCAATTCGATACACAAGCAGCCAGTCGCTTTGAATATGACATTCCCGGTAACCCATATAATTTCCGGCCAAAAAGTGGTCGCGGTTTTTCTCAGGTAAAAGCTGACATGTAGCAAGCTGACGGATGATATTGTCCAGCAAATCTATTTTCAGCCCTCGCTTCACCGCCAACTTGTAGTCCTTTTTAAACTGAGACGTCCAAACGATATCCAGTTTCATCTCTTCAATTCCCTCAACGCTTCCTCCACATCACTGTAGCGTTTGGCGTTGGGGTCTTTGGTAAGCCGCTCCGCTTCCTGCATGGCAGCGAGAGTAACGGCGTTTGGGGTATTGAGCGTCACGTCGAACGGAAAACCGCCAGACCGAAGCGACTGCCTCAAAAAGACGTTGATAGCCGTTGTGAGATTCATACCGAGTTCGCCGTAAAGCGTCTCACATTGTTTTTTAATATCTCGGTCCATGCGGACGCTGAAATTGGTTGTATTTGCCATAGTAATCAACTCCTTTGTAATCCATTGTACTTGTATTATACACTGATTGCATTGCAACATCAACCTAATAGCAAAATATTTTGGAAAATTGAGCTGGAAAGCATCTAGCTTTTCCGATATATCCCGAATTTATTCCGAATCACGGCGCTTTCAGTTTATCTAATCCACCCTTTCCTGGATATTTTCCATGCAGAGACAGGGTTTACAGTGCCGAATTTTCTTGGAAACGATACCGAAAAAAATGGATATATCAAGTTTTTTGACAACTGGAAAATATCTACTAAAATAAGATTGATAACTCAGGAGGGATTATGAGCAAAAAAATTAGATTAGTAGTATTTTTCTCATTTGTTTTGGTATTTCTTTTCGCATCTACTCAGACATTGACCGCAATCGCATCCACGTCTACACAAAGTAATACGGGTTATTTATTCTGCAGCGGGGCTGGCTGGTCAAATTGGATACCGTTACAAATTGCGTCTGGTAATACCAGAACGATTTATTTTTATCCTAATCGAGCGGGTCACCATCAACTTCAATTTCATTCAACCTCAGGGTACATTATTAAATTAGTCCCACATTGGTCAAGTAATACAGGTAGTGGATCTTGGGGACCATATTACTCAATTTATGGCAATACCCAAACGATTCTTCTTGAAACAGGCGATTCTTCTGTCAAATACACATTTGATGCTTCTGAAACTCGTGGCCTTTGGACAACAGTTTATTTTAGAAATTACTGCTCTGCAACTTATTGATCAGCCAGTAAATTGACAGATTAATATTTTTGCCGAAAGTCATCGCCTTTTAGGTTTTGGGGATTGTTACATGTACTGCTAACCCGGACCTTGTTTGTTTTGTCTCTCCATCTCAGCAGCTACTAAATCCCGAATGGTTTCGCTCATTGTATGTGGCTGTTGCGAAAGCCAAGCCATCATCGCCGCTGGAAGTCGGATCGTCGTCTGTTTTTGCGTTTGCCCATAGAGCGGAGGTCTCCCGGCTACTGTTTCCTCCACTACCGTATCAAATGCCGATGCATATTCCAAGCGGTGCTCTGGTAATGCTTTGAAAAGCTCAATTGCCTCTTCTTTTGAAAGGGGTAAAATTTTATCGCGCTCACCTGGTCGATCAGGATAGACGAGTACCTTAAAGTAAAGGCCCCTTTTGGTCATGTACAAATAAATACTATTACCGCTAGCAAGCAGTATGGATGTTTTTATGGTATAGCGTGACCCGTTATATACTCGACTCATTTCAATATTTGGCATGATTGTCTCTCTCTTAAAAACCTTCTTCGGGATTATTTTGTCCACGACTCTGAAACAAAGTGAATTGGAGCTTTGGCCGCTAAAGCCGCTGATGAGTATCGGTTATATAATCCTGCCAACTCACGATCAAATTCACTTTTGTTAAATGGTTTTTTAGCCTGGTCGTTAATGGCTTGATGCAGGGCAACAGAAAATACATTGGACAGTGAGATTATCCGCATTGCCTTGATGATCCCCGTCGAGGCATCAACCAAAAGAACGTGGAGGAGAGCCCGGGCTTCGTCGGCTATCAAATTGGGAAGCACTTTTTCCGCGGGGGGTACAAGGTGGATCGAAAAAGGAGCGTCTGACCAATCAATCGACTGGCCAAACCTGTAAAGCAGGATGATCAAATCGTTCTCAACGTAAAGAGCAAATTCGGATATTCCATTTTGTAAATCGCTTACTTCTTTGGAAGAAGGATGAGCCAAAAAGAGGATTAGCTCATGCTCACCTCCCCTGTAGTTATATTGCGCCAATTCTTGCCATTTTGTCCGGCTAGAATACAACTTACCTACCTCGTATAGATACATAACTATCTAAGCCTCCAAGTTAGTTCTCTCTTGTGGCCGGGTACCCGGCCACAAGAGTAATATTTTATTATGCAAGATAAATTTTCTTGCCCGTTATCTTTTCTTCTTTATTAATGTCGATGGGACAGATTTTTTGCAAAGTGGCCCCTGGGGGCAAGCGCAATCCCTCGAAGTTTAATCGCTCACTAAATAATCCATTAACCGTGTCGATCTGAGCTTGGGTTGCAATAAACGGATGGGAAAATGGATGAGCTTTGTCGGCTTCTGCAACTTCGGCTGTGTGCAGATATTTGTTTGCCAGATCATTAAACTTCCAGGAGCGAAAAATGATGTCTCCGTTGGTCCTGATTGCGATCTCAAGAGTTAGTGGTACAAAAGGGTAAAAGGGAGCGACGCTACAAATCAGGTCGCCCTGTTGATAGCCGCCGAATGGTCTGTTGAGATCAATGGTGTACGTGCTCCCGTCAAATTGGCTGAATTCCTCTCGGTGAATCGTAATCTGTGTCATTTTTTATTCCTCTTTTCTATTTATAATTATATACAGATATACGATTTTGTCAATACGTATATCTGTATTAGTTTGGAATTCAAATAGATTTTTTACTAAAATCAAAGACAACGCCTCTAGGAGAATGAAGAATCCATTACATCCAAAGGCCCTCTTGCGTTAAAGAAACAACAGGATGATCAATCAAGACCATCCTGTTGTTCATTTTCTTGTGAGAAGATTCCATTCTTGCTTACTGGTTCACGACAAAGGGAATTCGATTCTCACGGAAAACCAGCCAGTCATAAGTAGAGCGCTGGATGGCTTCCCAATACAGATCGAGGACATTCGTCCACTTAACCTCACCTTTTGGTAATTGGTAGCTATACATGGAATCCGTATTCTTTAGCCAGCGATCCACTTTTCCGCCGGGGAAAAAGACTGCCCATACAGATTGGGGTGCAGTCACAATATTGAAAACTGGCATACCCAAAAAACTTGAAAGTGAAGTTGAGTGTTCACGCAGCCAGTCACACTCCTTATACATGCGCTCGCAGTATGCCTTATCGTACTTCATGAAGGCATCATAGCGGTTGGCAACGAATTCGTTGTAGGTCATCCCCTGGGCTTCCGGGATCGTCATAGGTTTGCCAAACTGGGAAACGCAGTAGATCGTGAGCGCCAGGAAAACAGCGACCACGGCGAAGAATCCGAATTTGATCACGGTCCAGGCCAGGCGGAACGGAAACAGCAGGATGGTCTTGACCACGTTGCCGGCAGTTTTCTTGTGAGTTACACCATCCATCAGGACGGTGTTGGTGTTTTTCATTGCGTTGTTCATTCAATCTCTCCCTTTTTTACATCTCACCCGGATCTGTGTCTGGGTAGTATTCCGGTGCTTGAGTGTGCAGCCGGCCGGCGATGCGTTCCGCTTTTTCGATGTTGCCAGTGGCTACGCAGTATCCAATGTCCAGGAGCAAGCGGGCCATTTCAGATTCGCTTCTTCTTTCCGATGCTCCCCAGGCCAAAAGCATTTGATGCTGTTTTTTTCTGAGGTTCAACTTGCACGGATCATAATTTCCCATGAGGCACCTGCTCTCTTTTTAATCGGAAGCATTGGTTTCTTCCGATTTTTCAGGAGGGGTTTTACGATGTTGTCTGCTGTGGTCTGTTGTCGTCTACTGCTGGCATGTATGCTGGAAGGCTGCTTGCTGTTTTCCCCTGCCCGATCACTCTTTGCAATCATAATACCCCTTAATGCCCCTTAAGTGCAAGCCCGCCAGCAGTGGGCAGTCGGCTCTGTGTACGCTGCTCTTGCGTACTGGTGGCGGTTTTCTGCCGGCTAGATGCCGGCTGTGGGCTGTTAGCAGCAGGCAGTTTGCTTTTTTGTAAGCTGTTAGCTTGCTTTCTGCTGGCTGCTGGCTTGGGATGCTGCTTGCTGTTTGCTGCCGGCTGCTTGCTGCCGGCCCGGCCTTTCCATTTTTTCTTTTTTTATAAAGATTTTGTTGTCTTAACTTCCCTGATGAATTTCGGGGGGTTTTTATCAAATTGACACCGATTATATGGGTCAATTCCCTTTGGATCGAGTCAATTGAAAAAAAAGAACACCCAGTTTTTCGTATTGAAAATAAAGAAACTAACAAAACCAATCAAATTGAAAAATAAGAACCTACGAGATCGAGTGTCTTTTTCTTCTTGGTTTTTCCAAACCCAATTCTGTTGTGTATCTAAAGAGCAGGTCAATGAACCAAGTCAATGCCAGTTCCATTTCTTTCCCTGTGGCCACATCATTACATACCCCCTCCCAGGGAATAGAGATTGATACAAATGGGATTAAATCGTTACTTCTTTCTTTCCCCTGCTCATTGGATCCAATTTGAACCCCGCAGTTAAGTGGGCCGTTGCGATCAAATCCAAAATATCTCAATAACACGTTCCAAATCATTCTTTCAAGTGCCGCTGCAGCGGCATTTAGGCCACGTGTATAGCTTGACTGCACACTCGATAAAGCCTCAATGAGAAATGTTCTCAAGTCGATCAAATCTGGTGATTCCAGCCAGGTGCGGACAAGGCCTATCCCCAAATAGGGGAGTGCCGACCTTGAAAACCCACGATACTCATCATCAAAAGTCGTGGCCATTTTATGCAAAGACAACACCTCAGAAAAAAAGAATTCTTGAGGTCCATTGTTCATTCGCATTTGATGTAAAAAATTTTTGTTCGTCAAGAAGTAGTTTTTCAATCGAATATCAATCGCTTCTCGATCAAACTTCGGTTGAGCCAATAGTGCTTTAGTATCTTTGACTGTTTGCTCGCTTAATACTCTGGAGAGATGGACGTCTCCCATCTGTAGTCGGGTGTAATCATTTAAATGGAAAGATGGAGCTGTATAAAAATCTGGAAATGGCTTATACCAAACAATAAACGCTGGTGGCGTATTTATCTCTTTGTAGAGACTCTCATACGCTTTTGCCCACATCGCTAATGTGTAGTTATCCGATTCCTCAAGATTAAACAAAACGAAAATTTCATTGAAATACTCTCCGCTCCCCGGTTCCTCAGTTAATATTTTTTGCCACCGGCGCATTCGGTCGAGTATTTTATTTTCCAATCCCAATTTAACCCGGGATTGTTCCAATTCAATGAAATACTTTCTATCGCTTTTTGGTGATAATTCAATATCGGGTCGAATATAGGTATCATCTTCGTCAGAGTAAATCCGGCGATTCACCCGCACCGTTCCACCCATTTTTAGGCATATATTGACGATATCCACCAGAGCAAGAGCGTGGACAACATTCTTCTTATTGACCATGCTGGGAGCAATGAGCTTATCTCCGGTGAGTTCAGAAACAACTCGTGCACCATCTTCGTTTAGGTAATATAAAACCTCTGGTGCGCCATTCTTTTTTTCACCCACATTCCAGGGGCGTCTGGCCGTTGTTCTATTAAAAAGTCGGGTTTCTCGAAGCCATATATTTTTTGTGAGCCGTGTTGCGGTTTGGTAATTGATATTCAAGAGTTCAGCAATTTGATGAGTCGTTGCCATCCCTTGGAACTTAAACGTGGACAATATTTCTTCGTCAGAGACTACCTGTTTTCGCATTATTTATTTCTCTCCCTTTGGATAATGCAGTAAACCAGATTGTATCGGGTAGATTGGGGTTGCCTGATCCTTTCACTTTTTGCTCATAGATACCCCAGTCCGCGATATTTGTAATGTAAGCTTGGGCATAAGACCGATTTATATTTGGCTCTTCTTGATTAAGTGCAAGTGTTTCGATATTTCTGTAGTTCATTTCAGCGCTAATTGCTTTGGCAATTTTTGGATTTAGGGCAATGAAGTACAGGTTGTCGTTGGCAACCGCTCTGAAATTAGGTAAATAAAGATCCAATATTTTTCCTGATCCGTAATTCGTTCCTTCATACATCATGTAAATGATTTGCCCTTCCGGGTTAATCATTTTGAGACTCGGGGTAAATTCTCCTCGCGCTTGATCCATTTCGATTCGGGATGCAATTTCAACAAATGAATATCCGTTTTTTGGCAGAAAATCCTTTCCTGCATAAACCAATAACGGCAACTCATTAGGCGGAAAGTCTTTTAATGCTTCTAAGATTCTCTTGGCTTCACATTGCCGTGAAATGATAATCTCTGGATATTCGATCCCATAAGGTGGCTTTGTGCTTGTGGATAAAATGGATATTTCTCCTTTGTCCATGCTTGCAGCAACCGATTTCTCCGCTTCGATGTCGGAAATATTTTGGGTCTCCCGGAGCGCTTTAATTAATTCCTGCCGGGTCAAGATCCGTTTGCCAATGATAAGTCTTTCAATGGATGATTCGTTTGTGGTGGTTCCGTTTGATTCTCCGGGTGTTTCTATATTAACAGTATCAATAGGTGGTTCGGGCTTCTCATTTTTTGAAAGCTGATTTTGCAATTGTGCGATTTTCACTAGTGCTTCCGAAAGCTTTTGTTGGAGATCGTTGTTTTTTTGCAGCAACGCCAATTGTTCGGCTTCTGTTGGAGAAGTCTCTTGATGATTCAAACCCTCTTTGGGGTTAATTTGGTAAGGATAAATGTTATAAATTAATTGTGCGATCTGATAAACCTTGTCTGGCATGGGTACCGGCAGCGTGATCGCGCGTTCGTGATACATTTGCTCTAATAGCGTCACCAATAGCTGACGCGATTTCTCGGCTTCTTCCTGCAACTGTTCTCGATTATTTTTTTCGGCATCGTACAGTGCCCGCAGGTTGATATTGCCTATTGATTGATCCATTGACTATTCTCTAGATTCGAAAGTGCCTGGTCTGCAGCGGTGAGAAGATCGTTTGTCTTTTGAAGGTTTTCTTCTGTGGGCGAATTTGCCCATTGCAGCAAACTTTGAGCTGCTTGCAAATAGGCTTCTGTTGTATCCAGTAATACCCCCTTTAATTCCTGTAAAGCAAGCGGGGCGGTAGAATTGTTGATTTCTTGGTCCAATGAGTAAAGGCTGGTAAATATCTCTTGGGCTTCTTGGGTTCTCTCGTATATTCCCAAATTATTGCTTTGAAGAATTTCGGGGAATTTTCCTCTGGTTAGGTTTATTTCGTTCTTCCATTTTTCTGCATCGTTTTTATAATCCTGTACAGCCTTGACGCCAGGAGAATAAACCAATACCTGGCCTGATTGCCCTTTGGGTGTAACGAAATACCCAATGCTTCCTAGTACTAGGGCAGCAAGCAAGAGATAAAGGATTAATTGCTCGCCTTTTCTCATCATTCCTCTTGACTTTCTCCATCCCTCTCTGAGGGATAATCATCGAGGAAATCTTGACTGGGTAGTCGGAGCTCTCCATTTGCAATCAGCTCTTTCATTTTTTCTTTCCCCTTATCCCAATTTATATTACGCAGATACTCTATATCCTCCACAACAAACTCGTTGAAGATATTTCCTTTGTCATCTCGGCGAATTTGTAAGTGGGAGATTACAAATACTCTCGAACCCGGTTGGATATGAGCGTAAATCAATTCCGCCAGGGGACCGTATGCAATAAAGCGCACCCCCTGAACCTTATTCGCTCCGATTGTCCCTTTTACAAAACCGTAGAAGCGAACATATGCTATAGGCGTAGGTGTGCCTTTGATTGTTACCCTCTTAAATTCTTTATCATCACCTACATCTATTTTGAAACTACAACTATTATTGCGTGTCATTTTGTTTCTAGCCTCCAATAAGTCGCTTGAATTACTGTCCTATACATTTACACAGACAAGCGCCAAAGAGTCCCTCTACAGGCTTCCTGTTGGCTTTATCGGTACCGTATACGGTACCACACAAGGCACCGTTTACGTATCCGTTTTGGGTACCGTCAAAGGTACCCTAATCGGTACCGCTTACGGTACCGATTATTTTCTGTTTTTTGCTTTTTTCCTCCTCGCGTAAAAAATGTTTTGGAATATCGAGCATCACTAAATCTCGGTCAAAATTCATTGACCGCGTTGGAGTGGTGTCGGGGTTAAATTCCTCCATCCGATTAAGTGCAAATCGACATAGATATTCAACAGTTTGACTGTTTGATGTTCCAACGGCAGTCGAAAGAACCTGCACTAAATTTTTTAACTCCGGCGTCAAATCATAAATTCCCCGTGTTCTTTCTTTATCCTTCTTGATTTTCTTTCTCTCTCCAGGGGTTAATCCCCTGCGCTTCTCGACCTCTGCGTAATTAGTCTGGTTTGATTCTAGTATGCTGTTCACCGCAGAATCGCCGGTATCATGGATGGATCCCAGCGGATTCCTTGCCGGTGGCTGGTTAGACTTGTTCACAGGCGACATGGCTTAGCCTCCTAACTCAACTAAACTTTCAATAATCTCACAGAGGTGAAGGTACCCCCCTTGGCGCCCCAACGAATTTACTCGTTTCCCCAATAGTCCCTTCTCATACCCAATTGCGCCTCTGCAGTTGGGGTCATATTCCCAGATGGTTTGCCCTCTGGATATGCACTCACGGATTTTTACATCGTGGGGTATTGGAGGTAATACTTTATCGATACCCACGGCGGCTTCAATATTTTTTACGTTTTCCGTAGTGATTCGGGTCGAGACGTCGAACATGGTAGGTAAAACACCAATCAGGTAGGGGGGGGTGACATCACGAATCTTGGAAATGCTTTGAAGGGTGCGAAGAATGTATTCAATTCCATCCAGCGCAAAATACTCCATGTTCGCAGGGATTACTAACATATCGGTTGCGATAAGAGCTAAAGTGTGCAGTTCGTCCTTCGATGGGGCGGTGTCCAGGAATATATAATCGTACTGGCTCCGCGGCGCCTCAAGGAGTTCGTGGAAATAGTATTGCTTATCAAATTGGATCTCTCGAATTTTCTTCGACACATAGACTGTCTTGTCGGAGTTTGGGACTACATCCAAATTTTCTCTTGCTTGAACAACAACGTTCTCAATTGGTTTTTCGTTGACAACCCAATCATAGAGGCCGTCTGATTTTTCAAGCCCAATCCCCTGAGCGACATGGCCTTGTCCATCCAAATCAATAATTAATGTTTTGTGACCCTTATTTGCAAACCAGCTTGCGGTTTGGATTGATGATGTTGTTTTTGCGACGCCGCCCTTTTGATTGGCAAAGGCTATTACGGTTGCACTCATTAATTTCTCCTTTGTTTTCTACTATTTTCCCAGTATCTTTTTACGTAGATATTCACTTACGTTTGGTTTTTCGTCTTTATTTTCTCCGTTATCCCCCAGTTCTTTCCTGGCAGCAGCCTCAATTTGTCTTCTTTCGGTTGGCGAGACACGAAATTTCACAATTTCTGTTCTTGCTCCTAAAGTATTTTCTATTTCAATAAGAATTTTTAATTCACTGATTGGTATTTTGGCTTTGGGATCTTTGGTGGCCACCTCGATCAATTCGCTACATAATTGCTCAACCTCTCCCTCATCCAAATTTTTCATCTTTTGTAGCAATTGGGCCGCCCTTTCAGAGGATAACGGGGATCTTTTTTGAATTATTTCGAGTGCTTGAACTATTTCCTTTGTTCTTTTTTCATCCATGTGTCTCACGCCCTTTTTAAATACTTTTTTCGTTCACAAGAATTGTTGAAATCATAGGATGCTCGTCTGTGTCCCGCCTGCGTGCCACATATATTGTGGCACGTTTTTATTATACTCCCGTCTGTCTGTTTGTGTATGGTTAAAAAAATAAACCCCGGAAATTCCGGGGTTTATTTTTTAGAAAAGACTGCCTTGATATTGATCGGGGGCTTGTGAATTGCGTTTCCGCTTGGTGGGTGATTGGGTCAATCCATGTTGTTTCATCCAATCTTCCCAAGTCGTCTCGGTGGGATTTGATACTCGCTCCGGGATGGAAAATTCCTCTGAGGACATCTTTCCGTACACGTCCGCCAGTTCCACTATGCTTGTTTCAGTCGCAAATAGTGAAGATAAATCCTTGAGCTGTTTATTGCTCAACACATCCCTGGCAAGCTGCGTTAGAAAATCGCCATCCTCAGTAGGAACAATGGCTCCTCCAACTTCGTCCCCGTAAAGCAATTGAGCTGCCTTCATCTTTTTTCCCATAAGGGCAAGTGCGCTTCCCTCAAGAGAAGAGGAATAAACGCTAAAAACTGCTTTCACCGGATTGGTTTGGCCAAGACGCCAGACTCTTCTGATGGCTTGCCACATCGTATAAAGGGAGTATTCCGTTTCTGCGAATACTACCGTGGCGTAATCAATCAGATCAAGACCTGTCTCAACCAATTTTGGATTACATACCAGAACATCGGTGTATGGGGTTTTTCGCGCTATCCAATCCTCTCTCTTTCTGGGATCGATGTTACTACCCAAAACAGTGACTCGTAATCCTCCTTTTTCGAGAGTTTCTCGAACGTGGTCTCGGATATCTCTTGTTCCTGTTTGCCTGAGATAAACCAAAACTTTTCGGTGGTTTCTTCTTTCTTCCTTACAGAAATCTAGCAACCATTTTTCTTTTGGTAGTAGCTCATTGTCCTTAACTACCGCAGGAAGCTGCAAAATGTTGTGTGTGATTCCATCAGAAGAGATTGTTACTTCTTCATTTCTGAATCCAGAATTAGGGCGGGCTAACCCATTTTGAAGCCAGCAACTTAAGTACCTATTGTCCTCGCGGGCCAATCCCTTCAATACAGCATCCATTTTGTTGTATTGGTCTGATTGAGGATTCGTCATTTCAAGAGATACAACTTGCTCTCTGTATGATGGAAGATCAACTCCGAGATCTTTCAGGGTGAGGAATATCGTGTTTGGTAGCAACCTGAGAACCAACGCGGGGGATACACCTGGTTGTTCTTTCACTTTATCGCGGTATCGACGATGGCCAGTGTAAACACCATAGCCATCATCTATATCGTCGCTTTTCCCTTGCTTGGTTGTTTCCAGAACTCCATAGAGGCGGGCCCATCGCATTTCATCAGAAAACCCAAATTCGTTCCTGACATTGTGATTGAGCCGATGAAGCAACCAAAATATCGAGGTGCTTCTTCCTCCGAATAGTGTTCCGGTGAGCGTAATCGCCATAGGGGTCGCTCTCAGTAGCTGGTGAAACGCAACACCTCGATCTGATGCTTTCCCTTTGAATTGGTGTACCTCATCTCCAATTACCAATTTAAATTCGCCTTTTCTTTTCCTTTTGATGTATTCTGCAATCGAATAGCGTCGATCTTTATCGAACACATACAATGGGTTGTTACAGATACGTTCACCCCAAACAAGGTCTCCATTTTCATCGTGTTTGCGTCTGCCGTTGTCGTCCACCTGCCGATCCACTACGATCCCTTTACAAAACAATCTGGTGTTTTCCAGATCAGCTTCGTTGAGGTAAATTCCGTTATCGTCAGTAATTGGAGCTCCACAGCTTGGACAACAACAAACATTAACAAATTGGTTGCTGTCTTTGTCATACACTTTGCGGTGCAGCACAGCAGGTCTCCAGCCAGTTCCCATTTTTGCTGATGTGTTCGCCACTACTGCTACTGCTTTCCTCCCCATTTTCCCGACTTTTACGTCTGCCAGGAATTGATCCACATCGTTCACTTCTTCTTTACTTGTGGATTTTCCTATTCGACGAATTTCTCTGGCGTTTGCACCCGGCACGGTTTCTACGATCTCCCTGATCCATTTTTCAACCAAGTGAGGCGGGCAAACAACAATTGCCGGATACGCATCGAGGAGATCCATTGCAGCTATGGCAATCGTGGTTTTTCCCACTCCCATTTCCCCTTGTACATTAGCTGGCTCGTATCTCGCTACTCTACTTAATGCAATTGCAGCATGTTTTTGAGCAGGTAATAAGCCAGGATTCTGTCCAGGAATGGGTTTACGATTTAGGCCTAAGCCATTTATTGTCATTTCTTCTTTTGGAGTCGGATCGAAGTTATATAAAGGTTGGTATTTATTAAGAACAAATTGTGCAATTTGCTCGCCTTGTTCCTTCATAAATTTTGTTAACCCTTCAACGTCATCAATTACTTGTAGTTTTTCGCCTTGGATAACTGACACAGTGGTTACAAATCTGTCTTTGATGGTTGTGGTAATTACTCCATCTTCTTTTCTTGTCTCGGTTTCATCTTGGGCTTTAACTACTCTCCCTTTCACCAACAACGGTACCCCAGATTGATCTTTTAATCGCATAACCCCCATCATGCCGCTTGCCATCAGCATTGCAACATGACCTTTTTTTAGAGGCATTGCGGGGACCATTTTCTCTTTCTCATATTGGTGAGGGGAAAGAAGATCCATCCACTCCTTTGAAATCATTGCGCCATGTGTTGTTGTAGCGTCAACGATTTCTGTCTCATCCCAATCAGTTCGGATAAACTCCACTGGTTTATTTTGCCATTTCTGTGGAGCTGGAAGCAAAGAAAAGTTTGGTTTGGTTGCGGGGGTTAGTTCAGGAATCTCTTGAAATGTCCAATTTTTTATTTCCTCTATTAGTTCTTTCGCAGGATTGATTTTGTACTGTCTGCGGTTGGCCATGATGATTACCTGGCCATAAGCAGAGTCTCTATATTTACCAATGATCACATTCTCATAGTTGCTTGCCAAGTGGTGGGCTAATTCGTCGTTTGATAATATCCTCTGAGGAATGATGTAAACAAGCAGCCCGCCCCTTGTAATTGCGGTTGTATATCTTTTTAAAAACACAACTTCCAACCGTCCCTTGTGATCAATGGTATCGGTCTCATATGGGGGATTCAAGAACATCAGAGGTATGGATTCGGGACTTACATAGGTTGATTCCATTGGTCCCTGATATACTTTGTCCAAAACTTGGACAGCTAACTCGGCGCGCCGATAGGATAATTCCACACCCCAGGTTTCGCAATTTAATGCGTTCCCAATCAGAGAAGCAACTGTACCTTCTCCGCAACAGGGATCAAATATCCGTGATCTTTCTTCTGCGGGCTTGATGTAAGTGACAATTGTCTGTGCAACGGCTTCATGCGTCGGGTAATACCCCATTTTTTCTACTGCTGGTGGTCTCATAAGTCTCCTTTGGATTCCAAAAGGAGACGCAATTGTCCCCCGGAGGGGCTGCGTCCCCTTCGGGGTGGATTCTATTTAATTAATTACAGCGATATTTCGTTTTGAGTTAATAACTCAACGACAAGGCTATTCCAATCGCGTTCAAGGTCGATAGCAACACATGCTCGACAATCTCCAGCAACCTCCAGCTGCGTGATATATCCTCGATCGGTCCCTTCATCAAAAATCATATCGCCCCATTCGGGCAATAAAGGAATGACCAGAGCTTCATTCATACGTTGAATGAATAGATCTTTAATTTTTGGGCCATTGATGAATTCGGGTAGATATATGTGGTTTTGTCCATGCTCCCATTTCCCTGGAATGGATGGGCTGGCGAGCAGCAAACAATGATGGCTCTGGTACTCAGGCATTGGAGAAATCGTTTTTATGTATTTCTCAAGAGGCTCCAGATATACATGACCACTCAAATTGATTCCTTTCCCTTGCGAAAGCGTGCTCACAATAGAAAGTAAACTCGTTTTATGGCCAACCATTCCCACATATACCAGAGAATTATTCTCGTTGATTGCATATCCGGTTACCAAGGCAGATGTTTCGCCATTGGAAATTCTCGGTATTTTTTCAGAAAATAAGTGCCTGGGAGTGACTACCATATCTAGAATGTTGATTTTCCAGACAACGACTCCCAACCCAGACAACCGATGATTAATCTCCTCCAGTAAAACCGAATAGTCATTTGGCAACAGAACATTCGTAAAGGTGATCAAATCACCCCGGTTCGCTATTGTGAGAATCTCCTTTCCGGGATCATATTCTGACTCGGCAAGTTGGATCCTCTTATAGTTTTTTATTGTCTCTGGCTGTTCTCTGTCTGGATAAGGAGTATAGATATAAAGACCTGATTCTGCTGTAAACTCCAGACTTCCTGTCTCTACATCAAATCCGTTTCTCAATGGTCTGGTTCCGGGGAAGGAAAGATGCGATGGAATTCCAAAATCCCCATCGCGCCCAATCACAATTTCTCCCTTTTGTTGTAAAGCAATTATTTTCTCATATTTCTCTTTTAATCCTTCTTCGCAATACATATTATTGTTCCTACTTACCATGATGATTCTCCTTTGGTTTACTTGAGTTAGTTGAATTTCGTAAAAAGTTGATCCTTTCGGGTTCTAGAAAAGTTTTTGCGCTCAAAACACGAGCGGCAAATAAACAAGCAGAAATATTCTGCTCATGTATTTGCCGTTCTTGTTAAAATTGGAGGGACTTTAATAGTCCCTCCCAGTTGAAGTGAAAGCAGTTTATTGAGGTGGTTGATATGAATCCAACCATTCTTCCATCAGGAAGACCTGGTGTTCAGATTCTTCAATACTGTCCAACAACCCTTCAAAGGTCGCTGATGCCTCAAATTCTTCTTGTATCTCCTGAATTCTTTTTGCTACAGATGGGTCGCTCATTGACAAAACTTTACATTTTCCCGTGCGCCAGTTCCATTGGTCGGAAAGGAATTTCTCTCCAACTCTTTTGGGTGCAAGGAATGCTTTTCGTTCTAGGAGATCGAAAATCAGAATTTCCTTTGCTTCATTATCAGAATCTCCCAGTTTGGCTCCATCTATAGACACCTTTTCGTGACGGATATAGGCTAAATATCCTTCGTAGTAGCATGTTGCAGTGGTCATACCGTCTGAATACACTGCTTCATCCCCGCATCTTTCCCACCATAATCCAAAATATCTCGCGTGATGCAGGTTGGGATATTCCACTGCATTTTCAAGTAGTGGGGATGGGGGAACAGGGATTTTTAATGCCCGAATTTCTTTATTTTGCAATACCACAATGATTCTCCTTTAGAATCAGCAGGGAGGGTGTTCTCTCCCTGCTTTTGTCATTAGAAATCAAGGTCCCATGCAGCAGAAGAACCACCGTCTGGCCAATATCCTTCATTGTCCAGACTTCTTGTTGCTTTTTCGTACTGCTCTGTCATTGGTCCTTCGTCGTCATTGTTGGGATCAGCAAACAATCCCAACATTTGATTTTCAGATAATAAATCGGCAATAGGATTGTCGTAAATTACCTGATAAGCCAAGGTCACCCATTCGTTCTCGTTCGTCTCTTTTAGCCTCTCAGCGATCTGGTGCGCTAAATCGACAATTGTTTTATCGGGGATTCGGTCAATTGTGATACCGTGTACATACAACTCATCCCCAATTACCTCAGCAATTTGTGCCCAGGTAACAGACCTTGCCGAAATAGCCTCGAGGGATAATCCCGATGAGACTAAAACTTTAGCGACATCAAGATTGGTTTCGAGAGCTGGCTCCACTTTTGTGTACAGTTTTTGGTTCATTTTTTCTCCTTTGTATCGATTACCAATAGGATTTAAGTTGCCTATTGATAAAGGAAATAGAACGTTATGGTTGCGTTTTGGGATGCAATTGAAGCTTCTGGAAGAGCAAAGCAAGGGTAGGGGGGAAAGTCGACGTTTTCATAAGAAAACGGTCCGTCCAGACGCTGGAGTTGAGCCAACATTTGAACAGGGCGAATTAATGATGCAAACTCAACCCCTTTTTCGGTGATCCGTTTTTTGACAAGTACTCCCAAAAGTCCTGAGAGATCAGCCAGTGTTGCATCGCTTAGAACGATATTGGCTTCAGGAGCCATTGAAAGAGATTCCAGAGCATCCGGGTCCGTAAGGAGACCCTCTATCTGGCTAATCATTTGTATTACACTGGTTGTTGCAAGTTTATTTGCAATTTCCAATGCTTTTTCCCATGATTTGCCTGGAGAGGCTTTAAAAAATCCCTCTGCGACCCACTCTCTGTGATAGCTGCTTTCAAATACGTACGTATCGCCATTGCGGCTAACCGAAACCAATTTTCCCAAAGGGGTGTGTCCCCATGGGGAAATTCCCATCGCTTCCATCTCTTCCTCAGCGTCCTCTGAATTTGAAAGAATTGAGTATATTTCCTTCATTGTTTCTCCTATTAACGAGAATGGGCAGCGATTGGTATGATCGCTGCCCGTCAATTGATTCTCCAATGGTGTTCAAATGGGATCCATTTATGCTGCGGGGTTGTACCCCGTAGCCAGAAATTCTTTTCTTCTGGCTTCAGCACAGTCCTCGGCTGTCAAAATCTCGCTCCTAAGGATACCGGGGTATCCCGTTTCTGGATTGGGCTTAAAGAGCCAGGGGTTCTTTTCGAAATTTTCCCTAATTCGAGCTGTTTTTGCCTGGTAAAAATGATGTTTGCCACCACTTTTACATCGCCATCCAGGTTCTTTGGTGTATGCACCATCGAGTTGATGATCAGGGATGATCGCCTCACCGCAGATGGGGCAATTCTCCGGCAGAGATCTCGGTTCAATTGCCCTTTGGCCACCGTTTTTTAAATATTCATAAACGGCGTGAATCGCTGGGCAATTCTCTCGTCCGCAGTTGCACCTCTTTTGTTTGTCCACTACATGTGGCTTGGAATCTCCATCCAAAAACACATAGTAGTAGGAACCACTTGTTATTACTTTTTCCATATAATCCTCCATTCTTCAAAATTAGTTAATTGAATTGATTGAAAAGTTAGCCTTTTTATAGGCAACCCAGAAAAATTTAATAGGTGTTTCCGTAGAAACACCTATTAAGTAGCGCGGAACGGATTCGAACCGTTACCTTCGGCCCATGACATACCGTCGATCTGCCATTAATCAACCGCGCCAGAAGAGTATCGGGGTTCACCCAATACTCTGAATTACTTTTATTGATTTACCATCGGCATGACCACCATTGACCAATTAGGGTCAGAATTGGTGAACAAAGCCGGGGCATTTCCTGCATTCATTTGCAAAGAGACGTTTTCCTCATTCAGGGGGTCGATCAGCAAAAAACGATAATCAAAGGCAATTTCGGCACTTCCGCCCTTGATTACAGGGAACAATTTTGTACTTGATTTTCCCGTTTCGGATTCAGATTGAACAACCACCTGATCATTGGTGATTGATAAACTAATCCAGTGGGATTCCCTTGATGCCAGCACCTTCGCGGATCTTAACGCCCTCATAAATTCCCCCGTAAAAGAGATAATGGTGGAAAAGGTTTCTGGAATTACGGCCTTCCAATCAGGATAATCATCTGCCATCAAGGTCGAAACGATCAACCCATTCCCCCATTTGATGAAAAGCTTTGTGGGCAGAGAGGGGTTATCAATGCCAATGGAGAGATTTTCATGGATAGCGGTCAAGCATTTCTCAAGTGCTTTGGCAGTATTCAGATCAATTGATAGAGAAATAATTTTCTCCTGAACTTTCAGGGGTTGGTTTAAACGATATTTTGCAATCCTGTGTCCATCGGTTGCTACAAAAGTTACCCCGTTCTCATCAATTTCCAAATGTACACAACTCAAGTTTCTATAATCGTCTTTGTCAGACGCGAAGCTCACTTTTTTCAGGCACAACGCGAAAACGTTCCCTGGAACTTCAATCCACGAGCAGGATGGTTGTTCGGGAAGGTTATTCATTTGATCGTCTAGCTTTTGGATGTTTGTTGAGAAATTATTATCCTTGATAACAAGGTCTTTCTCTTCAAAATCAACTTCGGTTACTTCATCACTAGACCTCTTGAGTGTTTCCTGTAATAGAACGAGGGGAAGAAGACACTTTTCAAAGCCAGCGCCTCCACACTCGAGAACAATCCGCGCCCCAGAAAAACGAGAGATCGCTTCAATCTGCAATTCATTTTCTCGGAATATCAGTCGGATCGATTTCGGAAACCCACTCGGAAGAGAGGTGGTGTCACAAAATTCTCCGACCATTTGAATTGCCTCCAAGAGAGAGGCTTTATTGATTTTTGCGTTCATCGAATATTTCTCCTTTGTTTTGGGCCGCCTTTCGGCGGCCCAGATTGTTATTCATTGGTAGTTTCGTTTGGTTTATCAGTTGGGGTTAAGTACTCTTCAACTGCCCGGATGATTTCGGCTGATGCAGCTCGTATACTTCCGAGCCTGCCTATCACCTCTTTACCCGTGGCTTGATACAGCCCAAGGTAATTCGGGGATTCGTTGTTTACGATATTAAAATGATCACAAACAACATAAGCTGTTGCATCAGCCTCAATCTCTTTGATTTGTGTCTCAAGATCCCTGCATGATCCTTTATGTAGTAGTTCATGCGCTAATTCATGGATAAGGGTTCTGGTTCCGGCTTCGGGAAGCACAAGTATCTTGTTCCCCATGCTTACACCTTCGGCCCCTTGAATTGGGATCTCTTTTGTGATGCTGACCGTGATTCCCTTATTTTTTGCGAACATAAGGAGCGCCTGTTCGATTTCAGGTGCTTTTACTCGGCTCCGCCACTCCGGTTCTTCTGGGAGTGGCGCTCCATCGGTTTGGGACACATCAAACACAGCCCCGGTGTTGAAGTATTTAATTCTCTTTTCGTTTTTCTCGTCCTCCGCAATGCCATTTTCGGCTTTGGTAAAAAAGACAGGCACAAGAATGTGGATTCCGTGTTGTCCTTTCCGCACATTCCGCCCCATAGACTGCCAAGTTTTATATCCTGCAATCCTGGTAGCATCGGGGATTTGGGAATAGATAAGGAGCAGGTTGTAAGTAGAGTATTTATGAAATCGGCTGGCCATTTTAAGAAACGAGAGCATCGCTTCAGATTGCTTGGCTTCATCAATTTCGTCTACCAGATGACCCACAGTGGCATCAATCCTTTTGATGAGTTCGCTGGATTCCATATCAAGCCTCAACCAATTCAAATTGGCTTTGAGGTATGACAACCAACAATCCATCGCAATTTCGCTTTTCTTCTCTGACGTTAAAGAGATTTTCTTTAAATACCGTCGCATACTGAGAGGAAAAAGATCCAGCCATGCTTGAAAACTTAGTAAACGGTTCTCCGTGTAAGGCGCGTACATCATACGCCTGCGGGATAATCTCGCATTTTTTGAGGATTTCAACGCGAACCACCGTTGTTCCATACTCATTTGTCACTTTTACATCAGCCGTGACCATTTCATTCTCCTTTGATGATTGATTTCACTAGTGTTCCGTGGGCAGCAGAATTACATTCATTGGCTGACCCTCTGGGCTGGTTCCTCTTTCTACCCATAGAATGATTTCATCCAATGGAAAATCTGTGAATTCGATCATTTTTTGAAAGACCGGCCGATAATCGCAGTCGGTAGCAGTGAGCATCCCTATATTTCCTTTTACTTTTAGGGTCCAGCAAACAAAGTCCCGGTTATTCAAAACTGGATTCGTTTTCGAATTCAATCCAATTTCGTTCATTAACCAGAATGCGCCCGCGCTTTCTGCTACAAACAATGCTCCGTCGGTGATTACCCAATCTCGTAGAAATGGGCAAAACCGCGTGTAGCCCTGTGTACCACAGAACCCGGCGATGTCGGCAAGTAGTTGATCTTTTGTTGTTTGATTATTCATTTCGTTGATCCTCCATTTGATTTGTATTTTGATTTGTATTTTGATTTGTATGATGAAAGGACACGACCTCTCGTCGTGTCCTATGATTTATGCTGGTTTGGAATAAGCCACCCTCAATTGGTTTATTGATTGAGGAGGTTTCCCATTTTCGTTTACGTAAGTATCGAAGGCAGCTATCTCATACGTGTTCGTGCTGCAGAGCGTGCCGTCTAAATACTTCCGTTGCCGGTTGTTGGCTCCAAATCCACCCATATCGATTGCTTTACGAAATTCTGGGGGGGTCGGGGCTGTCTTTTGTTTGGTTGAAGGGGTAGGTGAGGTGGCCTTTTCATCAGATTCTTTTGAATCGTCTGAAGATTCTAAAGACCAGCCCACAAAGATCATTTTCGTGTTTTTGTTGTCCCCGCTCCCTTCATATTTTGGATTGTTTTTGAACAGGACGAACACCGGTTTATTCACGGGAACGACATATTTTTGGTCCTTGTCTGGATCTTTCCCAATTTGGATGGCGTTATCGCCTTCATAAACGGGGATCGTTTTCAGCTCTAGCCCAAATACATGCTCAAACTCCTTTACTTCCTCTGAGGTATTCAAATAAGCGAAAACGCTTTTGAACATCCCGCCCGTATACACATCGATGATCGAGGTTGTGGAGCCATCCTGTTGGTTTTTTCTGCTTCTCCGAGCAATTTGAGTAACTTTTTTTCTTTGCTCACCCAATTCTTTTCCGTTAAAACCAGCTTTTATAAGCAGGTTTACGTTATTGAAAAAGGTTTTGGCTTGTTCTTCTGTGAGGGCAGAATCCATTGGCACAGGCAATTTGCAAAGTACTCCTCCGCCTGCGGGATGATAAACCTCCACATACCCTAGCAACTGTTCGTGGTTATTTCCATTTGTCTCCATTTGATTCTCCTTTTGTTCAAGATGGTTCAATCGAATGATTACTGCTTCAATATGCTTGCAGCGAAGGGTTGATCCTTTGTGATGGAAGTCAAAACAGTCGCAAGACCAAACACCATCTACCCATTTGACCAGGTGCGGGGTGTGATCTCCGTTTTGAACAATCCAACTAGAAGGTCCGTGATTGGAGATGACCATTGAGCCATCTTCCAGTCCTTCGCTAGCTTTAGCTTTTCTCAATTTTTGTTCCTCTGCTGTTGTTCCCATTTTTTCTGTCAATTCTCCTTTGGGATAATTAGTTGAATTTCATGAATTGTTAACTTGCTTCCAGCGAAGTTATTTGTCCTCTTGAATAAATAAAGAGGAACAAACAAAAGGGGAATGCCAGCATTCCTTCTTGTGTTTATTCCTCTTCTACTCAATTAGATGGCGAAAAAAGAGTATCCAGCAGAAACGCCGGATACTCTTTTTATTGCCTTGGCCTATTCCAGGTAAAAACATCCACCCGGTGTTTCACCGGACAGAGTTAATACCCACTTGTCTCCAACAGACTCAACCAATATCCTTATATTTTTGGGATAAAGATGGAGGTATTTTGGAAATCCAAGTTTTCGGCCAACGACGTTCCATATCCCGATATCTTGTAGTGTGAGGAATGGGTTATCATCCTGCCCATCCAACACACGAATCATATAACTACAAGGATATCCGGTATGGGGATCTGTCTTAAAAGGATAGATACAAAACGCATCCATGAGCTTCTCAGCTTCGATGTATTGAGAGTCACAATTTACCCTCCCAATCGAAAGTTGATGAGCAATTTCGGAAATTGCATCGCCGAAGCCAATCCTAATAAGATAGAGAACGCCGTCCGTAATAAAAATGTTCTGGTAACTAAAAGACCGATGAAGATGAACCAGGACGCCATTGAACTGCTTGAGACGCAAATCAATGATGGCTGGGATCGGTTGGTTGAACATTTTCAAAACGGTATTGCTGAGCAAACGGGACAAGTGAGACATAGTAATCTCCAAATAAAGGTGAAAGAGTCTACCCGGATTGGTAGCCAGCTCCTCTATTCTTTTTTTTATCTTTGTTTCTTTGTTATTCCTCATTTTTTTGCTGTTCATCACAACTTATCTGTCCCGTTTTTTGGACGTACTTTCAAACTGGTTTTTGTTTGGGCCTCTTTTGGTTCTCCATTTTTTCTTTTGAAAAGTTCGTTGCATTTCTTATAAAGTTTGCTTGCTTCCAGCAAAGTTATTTGTCCTCTTGAATAAAATAAGAGGAACAAACAAAAGGGGAATGCCTGACATTCCTTCTTGTGTTTATTTCTCTTCTCATGAATTCAATGGTGCAAAACGAGTATCCGGCAGAAACGCCGGAAACTCGTTTTGCATTGACCATAGCGAGGCACTTAATTGGAAATTACCATAATTCATTGGGCAGACCAATTAGGTATTGAGGTAAGCGTCCACCAATTAGCTCGCAAGTCCCAATTTCTATGTGCATTGGATAAAGGCGAGTAATTATGGAAATATGACTTTCCTTTCTGACCTCAACTCCGAGCTTCCCAATTTTTTGATTTACACAGAAGGGGTAGGGTACTTCAAAGCCCTCTGTGAAAATCTCAAAATAATTGGGGATTTTGGTAACTGGGGAAATATCCTTGGCGCTTATCCTTACCGCTCCCCAGCAACCGTCTCCCTTTGAATAGATGGCGGTTTTGGGTATTTTGTGGGTGGATAGTGCCTTGGCAATCATCTCAATCGGTTCGTCGAAACCGTGCCGAATGAGATAAAGTATCCCGTCCGTAACAGAAATGTTCGGGTAAAGTCCAGACACATAAGTCCGGTTACTCATCTTGAATAACGCCAGGCGCTTAGAAATTGCGCCTGATATTATTCCCTCGAACATTCTCGATACGGTATTGCGGGGCAAGTGGGTCTGGGTGTGTATATACATGGTTTACTCCATATTAAGGTGAAATTGAGTCACCAGAATTGGCGACGTGGTCCTTAATATTTTTCAATTTCGCTGACTAACAGTCTCTCTTGGTCGTGTTTCATTTATGCCCCGCAGGATTTGAATTGTTCTTGCTTTGTGATTCTCCTTTGAAAGATAAAATTAGTAGAATTGATTGATTAATTTAGTTGCAATTAGTTAATTTGTGCTCCACAGGTTTTTCGCAGAGCGACAAAGGGCCGGGTTCCGAATAATTCCGAAGCGCAGCCCTTTATCGCTCTACAATCGGAAGAAAAAATCCGATTGTAGAGCGTTCGTTTTTATTAATATTCTCCATTTAAAATATGAGCCTTATCATACTGCCACTGCTTTTCGGCGCTTCTCACGATTCGTTTTACATAGAAAACGACGGCCACCGTCTCCCGTGGTAACAAGAAGATCGTGATACAGATGGGGCTATTTATTAAAGAACAACGGAGAAGCAACGACAAATAGGCCGTTTCCGACCCAAGTCCCATGCTTCTCCGTTGTTTTTTACCTTGTACGCGACTGGTTTTCCCGTCGCATATTTTTATTACTTTGTTTACTGCATCTATTTGGTACTGATACGTACTATTGTGTGATGCTGAACTACTGATGTCGTGCTAATGAGGACTACTTATGAGGTTTATTCTCTGCTAGACTTACTGAAAATTCTTTGACCAATATTTGTAAAAATGAACGTTTTTCTAGAATTAGGTTAGCTGACTTTCCGGTTACATCTACTTTGGCGTCTCCAAGAGAGCCGTCCTTTTTGGCTCCTTCAAGAAATTCCTGGAGAGATTTCACTGAGTCAACAGATTCAAGGATGCCTTGAATATGGATCTGCGTTCCCTTTGAAAACCCGCTCGGATTCTGGTAATATCCTTTTTCAAATCTACAAACTACATAATCTGCCAGATCGCGTTTCTCCGATTGATACTTATTCTTTTGTGGATCATACGGATTCCTGTAGATCGCCAATCTGGCGAATAAGTCATCCTGGAACTTCCACGTTGACGCAACAATTCCATCCAACACTACAATCGATCCTGCCATTTACACTCCTTTCCTGTTGCTGTTTAAAATAAAAAGCCGGAATCCCCTCCTTGAAAAGGAAGAGTCATCCGGCTTAGTTGTTCCGCCAAAAATAGAGCGGTAAAATTTAGATATTCAATTGTGTACTTATTCTATCACTATTTCTAATTTTTCAACATCCTCACCTGAGCCGTTCCGAATTTTGTTATGGTAATATCTGGCACAATCGACGGGAACAATAGATCCAAATTTGCACTCACCACCACCGAAACGGTGGTGCCGTTAACGCTGATTGCTCCCACTGAAGGATTAACCCCGGCCTTGTCGAGAGTGCCGCTGCTACTTAAAGCCGCTTGCCTTGCCCAGGAATAGACCGATGGCGTCAAAGCGACCGCACCATCGCTTTGGTACAAATTCCTGTCGATTTCTGTTGCAGCAGCCAGCGCAGCAGAATCCGCAGCATTCGTAATGGCCTGCCGGGCATAAAAGAACCTGCCCAATTCCAATGTAAAGGCCATCAGTGGGATAAGTACCATTGAGAGGAACATTGCCCAGAAGAGGGTAGAGTACCCTCTTCTGTCCCGGATCAACGCGTTCTTTCTCATTACCAACCTTCTTTTCGGAAAGAAGCCTGGCCATTCACTTTGAATGGAGAAGGAAGTCCGGGAATAAATTCACCAATCACGTTGGGAATTTCTCCTGATACATTCACGGTCAGAAGGCTTCCGGCGTTTGCGCTTGCGGCTAGAATGGTAACTTTAGGATTCTGGACAACTCCTTTAGCATTAATGGATTTTTGCGCATACGCAGAAGCATAAATGGCGGGTGCGGATTGAGCCACACTTCCCATTCTGGCACCATACTCTGCAGCGTCTTCCACGGCTTGTTTTCCGTACACAACTAGAGACAGATTGATAACGCTCAGGAGTATCGCTATCATGACAGGCAACGTGATCACCGCCTCGAGTACTTCCAGGCCTTTCTTATCTTTTAGAATTTTGAAGGTTTTCATAGGGCTGTCCTGTCCTAGAACATCGTCGCCAAGCCTCTCACGGCTTCGGCAATTTGTGCACCCAAATATTTGTAGGCAAGATAAACCACAACAACTAACGCCGCAGCCAACACGATCCACTCCAATGTTTCAATGCCTTTGTTGTCAAGAATTTGTTTCATAGTTTTCCTCTTTCTAATTGTCTAAAGTTTGAAATATATAGCTGCAATAGTTACGATTGCAGCAACGAACACGAGAACTGGAACGACCAGGGGATCAGCGGTTCCCCTTTGATCAAATATGATATTCAAACAATCCCTCCGATCCAAAAGTGAATGAGACAATAAGTCGCCAAACCAATCGAATAATATACAATCATGGGTACGGCCTTGGTAATCTCACTCCGGTGGATTCGTTTAATAAGATGAACGGCCAGGGCAACAACGGAACCGACCACCACCATGAATGTTGCTGTGGTAATTCCTAAAACAAGAGTGATTACCATCCAAATATTTAAATCTGCGCCTCCTATTTTTTCTATTTTCCACATGGTCCAAAACATGAGGATGAACGCAGGTTGTAATGCGACATCTACTGCGTAATCGGCGTTGATCATCGCGATCATTGCTAAAGCGGATACAAGAACCGCAAGAATAATACTGAGGCGTTTGTTTGAAATATCTCCCAAGAAATACAAAGCAATAACATAACCCGCCAGAAAATATGATTTATCAATTATCAAGGCGAGCAAGGCGATGATCGTAGCGGCAAGGGTTAGAGGCGTTGGCACCTCATTGAATTTATGGTCAAAGAGAGCGCAAACCGCGACCCAGACCAAAACAACCGCCGTCTTGATTAATTCGGGAGAGAGATTCATTTTTCCTACTCAATAACAACAAAGGTGAGTTGGGTAACATCGCCCCAATCCAAGCCTAGAGACTGGCATACTTGTTGAGCCTCAAGGTCAAACACCTCATCATCAACCATTGATCTCACGGATGTGACCACTCTGTCTTTGCGTGTACCGAGCAAGGGGGTCTCTGCATCAGAAAAGCGGAGTTTATTATTTGGTTTTGTAGCTGCCTTTAATTCGTCCGGTTCAAGAGGGCTGACTACCACGCGGCCTTTTTCGCCACGGAATTCTGCCCAGGTGGGCAGACTGGAAACTCCCTTGATATCAATCAATTTAAAATCAGCCCCTGAATATTTTTGAATCCAAGGCAAAGGATCGATCCCGCCAATTTCCTTTTTTTTCGCATCCCGGCGGTTGCGAATTTCAATGATGTTCATATTCAGCATTGACTTTGCCATTTTTTTCAAGGCGTTCGCCTGCTTTTGGTTGTAGTACCAGAGGATCAGGCACATGAAAATAATGGCGGCCAGGGTAACAGATGAAAGTAACTCGTTCATTTCTTTTCTCCTTTATTTGCTAATATTTTTGGTATGAATTTCAATTTGCTTGTTCAATTTATCAATCTCTGGAGGTCTTTTATCTCCAGCGACGGAAAACGTGATCATTCCCAGAAACATAAGCAGGGTTGCGTACGACAGCCCAGTTTTTAGATTATTCTGAGGAGTCCTTTGCCTGCTTACTGTATCGGCCGCTACTACTGATTTTGGTTGAGGGGTCGGGGGGAGGGGGGTATTGGTCGCTGCGGGTACTACCACAGCTGCAACCGGAGTGCTGGTCATTGTGGGCAGAGGCGTATTGGTAGGCGTTGCAGTGGGGTCCAGCTCAATTTCAATCATGCCAGAAGAAGTGGCGTGCAGCCCCAAGGCGTCCCAAGCATCTACACTTACACTTACCTCTCCAACTGGGGCCGTCGTTCCATCAGAATACTTGCGATCCCACGACAGGCTGATTGAGTAAGAGCTTCCTGAAAAGGAATAATTTCTGACCACAGAGGGGTAGCGGTTTTGAGGATCAGAAATAGTTACCGTCGCTCCCGACAAGACCGTGTCGCCTGCGTTGACAACGGCATTTGGTGATTCAAAGAGATTCCACCTGGTGGGCATCTCAATATATGGAGCTTTTTTATCTACTGAAAACGAGAACTCTTTTTCGTCTGAAATATTGCCGGCGTTATCCACGGATCGCAGCGTGACGTGGTGTTGCCCAATTGCGTAAGATAAGGGTTTGGTATAGGTGATCCAAGTCCCATTGTTATCGTTGTACTCAATTTTGGATAAGCCGGAGAGGCTATCTGTACCTGACGCTGTGATCACAGCGTCAGAGGTATAGGTGATTCCGTCGCCGGTTGTCCCAGAGATGTCGGCCAACAGGGTAGGTTTGCTTGAATCTACTTCGATAGAAGCGGTTAAATCGTTCGTCCAGCCAGCCTGGTCCTCAGTGCGGATAACAACAGTATGCTCGCCGTCTGCCAGCGGCAGGCTGCCCGGAAACGTCAGCCAACCCGCTCCATCCAGAGCATACTCGATTGAAGCGATACCTGAGCCTGGCGTTGGATCATTAGAACCCGCGTTGAACGTCGCGTTGATGAACCATCCGTTCAATCCTGCTTGGCCGGTAATATTCGTTATGATCACCGGCTTCTGGGTGTCGACAGCGATGGTTTTCTCGTCTGTGGTCACACGGCCGGCGTAATCTTCCGCTCTCAAGATCACATCGTGAGTGCCGTCTGTCAACAGGGAACTGCCCGTGAAGGCTGTAAACGGCCCGCCGTTTTCAGAGATCATGAAAGTATCCAAGCCCGAACCCGGTGCTGGATCAGCAGCGGAGCCGATCAGGGTTGCAGCAGTGGTGAACCATGAGTTTTTACCAACCGTACCATCAACGGAGTCGGTAATTGTCGGGTCGTTCAGGTCCACGTCTACCGTCTGGGTTTTGGTATCTGTCCAGCCGGCCACATCTTTAGCTGTCATGGCAACATTGTGAGAGCCGGCAGCCATAACCAATGGAGCGGTATAGCTCTGATTCGCGCTGCCATCCAAAGAATACGTAAAAGTACTCAATCCCGACCCAGGAGTGGGATCTGTTGCTGATCCCGATATGGTACTCGCGGTATACCATCCATTACTTCCGATGGTTCCTCCCAGACTGATCTGAACCTCGGGTTTTTGCGTATCTTGTTTAGTAGAAGTGCTGCCTTTCAGCGACGTGTCCCCATAAGTTGAGTCTGCCCAATACGTGTAAGTATTTTCCCCCTCAACCAGAGGTTGTTGGCACGTTGCTCCTGAACAGGAAAAGGAAACTCCATTTACATCCCCCTCAATTTGGGTGATGCTATAACCTGATAGTGGCTCGGTACCCGAAATTGAGATCTGTTCTGCTGAGACACACCAACCATTGTCACCAGGGGTCGCGCAGCTCACTGAACCAGAAACGGTGGCAGAAGGATAGCTAGTTGTATGGGGTGTCTGTACCACGGTTGCCCCAGTATCAGAAGCTGAGCAGGATTGAATTGAGGAAGAGGAGCTGGTCCCGGTCAAACCGTAGGACGCGCACATCCCCGTCCATCCGCAAGCCGAGTTTGTAAATAAACCGGTATTAATCCCCGGACAACCACTCGTCGTGGATACGTACTGGGTATAGCTGCACGCGCAATACCCGATGCCTGGATAATCCTTGATGCCAGTGTAATGGCACTGTTTACGTTGATAAGAAGTGGTGTAGTAGGTGTAAGTTCGGTTTGGACCTGTATATTCCGCGATTACCAGTGTGGTGATGGACAGCAGCGCAACAAATCCAAGAATGATTCCCCGTGCCAATTCAGAAAGATGAATGATTTTCTTTTGTTTTTTCATCGTCGTCTTCCTGTCCTAATTCACGCTGTTGATTTGCACTGTAAAATCCGATAAATCTACTCTGGCCAGATTGCCAGTAACGTCCGCCGCAGAGACCTCAATGTGGTAGTTCCCATTACTGAGGCTGAGCGTGCAAGTAAATTCAGCGGCGGCTCCCCGGAAATTGCACTCTTGGGTAGACCCTAATTCATCAATCGCTTTCCCGATGAGAGAACCAACATTCAAATCTGAATCGTCTGAGACCGAAATCTGGATGGTGATCGTTCCAGCAGAGGTATCTACTGTCGAAAACTGAATTGAGGGCGGGTTCGAATCAATGGCTGTTGTGGGCGTGAGTGAGGGTTCCTCAACTTCGGTTCCGGTAGGCGTTTCTGATTCAGCAGCTTCGGGCGGAACCGTATCCGTGACCTCCGGGGACGAAGAAATTGTGGGTGTTTCCGTAGAAACACACGCTGTTTCGGTGCTGCTGGTGGGGGATTCCACAACATCAGGGGTGTTCTCTGGTGTTTCGGTTTGGTTCTCGAGATCGGCGGTGGAACTGATAATCTGTGTTCCTCCGGCTGGGTCGAGGAGATCGGCTGATACAGTGGGAGAGCTGACCACTGCTTCGGCTTTGACAGGGGCTGTATTGTTCATGATAAACAAACTTGTGAACAAGAGCGCAGTCATGCCAATGGTGATGATTCTGAGTTGATTCTTCTGCATGTTTCCTCCTATGGATTCTGAACCTTAAAACAAAAAATCGGGTCTTAAATCCGCCGCATGTGGTTAATGCGTCCAATTCAAAATCCGAGTAAATGAAAAAAAGTTAGTTTCCGAACCGGTCTTGCACCGGTACTGATTAATTATTCAATTGTTGACCTATTATATCACTTTGGAGCCGCGCAATTTTATCCTTCCATTTAAGTCAAGAAATACTTTTGATTCCAGTTGTTTTATCTTCTACTTTCCAGTAAGCCGGAAAACTAACTCTTCAATTTTTTCTTTCTTGGCTTTGTTGAGTCCACATTTTTTGAAAAGTTCATAAATCTTGGTACCTTCGAATTGATAGATGCTAAAACCGTTCATTTTGGAAAATAAATCTAATAACTCCTCGGCATCAAAAGAGGCTAACTCATCGAAGGGATCACCAGGCGAGTATTGAGCTTCAAGCTGTTTTACGATATATCCGGCACCAATTTTTTCACCAGCAGGGCTGGCCGAATAAAGCAACCAGGCAATGATTATGGTTGGTTGAGATAGATCGGCCAATCTCTTTTTGACAATAATCGGGTTGTGGGTGAGACGAGAAAGTATGTCAGGATAATTCCAGGTGAGGGGATCTTCTACTTCTGCTTTATTGTCATGAGTAGTAGTAGAAGTAGGTCGTTCTGGCTTTAAGTAGTTTAAAGATCTTAAGTTATTTAATTTGGTATAGTTGGTGACAGGTTTTCCGCCTTCGTCGGTAAAGTGAGTGACAGGTTCTCTTTTTCTGTTGGTAAAGTTGGTGACAGGTTCTTCGCCTCCGTCGGTATAGTTGGTGACAGGTTCTTTCCTTACGTCGGTAAAATTGGTGACAGGTTTTCTACCTTCGTCGGTATAGTTGGTGACAGGTTCTTCTATCAGCAAATTCTCTTCATCGGGTGTTAGGGGTTCATAGCTGACCACTTTTACCAGGAGGAGAGTGACTTTATTCTGTTTCTTTTCGATCTCGCTTAGTCGGACGAAGCGGGATAACGTGTCTGTGATGCCATGCCGGCGGTTCTTTGTATCCGAAAATTGGAACCAAAGTCTGACTGTCCGATCATTGACTCCAAGATACCGGGCAAACCATTCGTAACCAGGCGTTTTGAAAACGTCACGGATTTCCAGCAGGTTTTCGCTGTGATAGGTTCGCCAATCACAGAGGATGGTGAACCAGCCGCGTTCTTGGCCAAGAATTGGAAACCACTTTTGAAAGCGATGCCAACAGACGTTCACTGAGTTTTTATTCTCAGGCATTAATCGGTTGGAAAGGGCGGAGATCCATTTTTCGGATTCCGGTGTTATCTCCTGGTTCCCAAGGAGGCTGTGGACGATACCTGAAACGGTGTGGTTCCCCTGCCATGAGGTCCAACCGGGGGGAGTGGGGGAGAACATTTCGGGAAGAATTTCGCTCACCTTTGCGCTGGCTGCTTTCTTGATCGCTTTTTCTGGGTTATCGTGAATGCCGGCTCTCTCCAGATAGTCGATCAGGGCCAGCTCATCCCCAGGGGGAAGGGGTAACGTCATGGATACCGAATAACGATTGGGCAGTTTCTTGACAATGCCGCTATCTGGGTCGATTGCATAGTCTTTTTCGTCTTCAGTTCGTGGCGAAAGGGAGAAAAACCAGCTCAGCTCTGGGTCGTGCATGTGCTGCATAAAGGTGATTTTGCTGGTGCCAGCCCAGGTGGCGAGAGTTTGCAGGCTGACAGATACGCTGGTTTTCTGTTTTTTAAGATACAACTCTTGGTAGATTGCCACAACCATCGATGCCCGGAGAGGTCCGAGTATGGGCAGCCACCTAAACATACCTGAGGGGATGGTGATGATCCGTTTGGGGTGAACGATATTTGTATAGGCGTCTGAGTCAATATCTACTTCGATAAAATCATCAGAGGGGTTCTCTGCTGGCTGCCGGCTGCCTTCTTGTGGGTCTTTTGCGGCGCTGCTCGGCAGGTTATCCTTTGAAAAATAACGGGGATCCACGACGATCTGTACGTTAACGTCTCTTGCCCACGCTTCTTCGCCGGCGATCACTAAGACGTTGGCTACCGCTTGGGCTAATAGCCAGTAAAGGTTGGGCTGGAGTTTATCAATCCTTTGTTTTGTGTCTTCGGTTGCGACAGCCAGAATTAGCGTTGACTGGGTGTAGTCCAAAGGTACGATCTCTTCGCGCAGGACATCCTCTCCGAGGCGCGAGGATTGAGCCGGCCAGTTTGTGTGTACCTGGCTGAGGATTTGCCTCCAGATGTCTGATAGGTTTAGGCGATCAGGTAATTCTTCCACGTTTGCATCCGTTTGTCCTGATTCCCCCAGGATTTGCAATGGATGCGTTAAATAACACTTGACTTTTGAAAAATGCTCCTATATAATTAGGGGCGTAAGTCAAAAGCAAATCGCAACTTTGCAAATCCCTTCTTCCGCCGGCCAAAGCTCAGAGGGGGTTTTTGCTATTAATTACTTGTTAGTATCATTGTACTGGCTTATCTGACCACGTCAACAAGATTAATAATCAGAACATACCAATACAAGTTATATTATACTATAACTAACTTTGATGGAAAACTAACTAGGCAGAGATTGTTTCAGGAGAAAGTACAATGGCAAGAAAAAACTTAGGACCAGGCGGCCGGCCACCCGTAGAAGGGGAGGGGTTGAACCGTAGGGTGACCGTTTATTTTTCTCCGTCCGACATGAAAGATCTGGAACTGATTCTTTCACATCACGACCCGGCGCCATTTAAGACCCCGTCTAATTCTACAGCGATTCGGTTTGCTGTGCGGAAAATGGCAGCGGAGCTGCGCTCTTCTGAAAAATGAAAATGAAATAAAATTAAGTCAGATTCAATAATTGAAATCTCATAACACCAGGCAGGAGGGATAAATATGGATTGGACACAATTCTGGAACGCGGGTGGGTTTTTGATAGGGGTTGGGGGAGGAATTATTGGCTTACTGGGCATTCTTTTTACACGTAAATCCATACGTAGGGAATTTAAGTATTCAGTCCTCAGTGTCCCTGTGATTGCAGACTATAAATCAAATATGGACGAGTTGAGTGTTCTTTATAAGGGAAAAGAAGTAGAACGGCTAACAGTGAGTAGGGTGGCATTTTGGAATGATGGGTGGGGCTCAATTGGACAAGAGGATATTTCCAAAATACTGCCTATTACTCTCACTATTAAAGAACCGGGAACCATTTTAAACGTGAAAGAGGTTTATTCCTCGTCAAAAGCAAATGGAGTAACAATAATAAAAAACAATGAGAATGACTCATATCGAATTAGCTTTGATAATTTAGATTCCAGAATGGGATCTGTCTTGCAGGTAATTCATACAGGGACAAGTTCGAAAGAAATCAAGCTATCAGGGAAGATTCGAGGGGTAAAAAGTATCACGAAAACCACAATGGGGCCAAATCGACTTGCATTAATGAGTCTGATAGCAGGGTTTGTATTTTATATTGGAGGATGGTTAGGAAGTCTTGCAAATGAAATCACTAAATCTAGCGAAATGATGAATATTTATTTAATTATGATTGTAGGCGGTCTAATATTAACTGTTAGTGTGTTTATATCGGTAAAAGTTTATTTATCGACGATTAGTGGAATTAGAAAATATCTAAACGATTTACCCATTCAAGAAAAGTAGCCTTACGGCTCAAATCCTCAGTAACAATATATGGAATCGAAGATGATAGGAAGAAAACACAAAGAAATTCGAGTAAACCTTACCTTAGAATAAGAAGCCGCGGAGTATCTTGCTGAGACCGCAAAAGCGCAAGGTATCTCACGATCAAAATTCATAAACAATCTGTTGAATGAATTCCGGGAAAATGAGTTCACACATAAACTGAACCAAGCCGCAGAAACCCTTTACGACGATTATAAAAATAACACCCGGCTTACCGAGTTTTCCTCTGAAGATATGCGGGGCCGAAAATAAGCTTCTGCCATTTGATAAAAAGAGAGAATTCGCTGTCGAAAAAAATGAGCCGCTATTTGAAAGCGGCTCATTTTCATTGTGCTGAACTTTTCTTTGCCAATAAAGCTAAAAATAAATCTCATTCGTGTCGGGATCAACTACCTGGCCTGTGGTGGGGTCAATGTTTCGCAACAGAACGTCCTCGCGGGGAAGCTGGCGGGAGACAATTTGTCCATTTTTATACTCAACTTCGTAGCCCCTGTATTCAATAATTTGTTTGCAGGAGGTTTCATCGATCTTCGGGGTCAACGACTCAACGTAGATAAGAACGTAGGGCAGATTGAGTAAATTCTCAAGCAATCTCGATTTGATATCCCCGTCTGTAATCATTGACGGGAATTTGTTTTCCATGCCACAAAACAGCACCCCTTTTTCAGATTTCCGCGCGTAAAATTTTTCCACGAAATTGTCTGAAAAAACCACAAAATTTGCTCTTGTGTAACACGTTGATTCTAGAAGGGCAACAAGCGATACATAACCAGGCGTGGTTTCCGGGTTCATAGTTTATCCTCTTAACTTGTATTTTTGCGCATGAATAACGCTGCGATGAATAGTATAACCATATTTTCCTTAACTAGTACCATAGATTAATACATTTTAATATAATACATTGATTGTAACAAAAACAACAACAAATCTATGATATGAGTTTTATTTTCTGGAAATTGGGGAATCAAATAACGGCAAAGTGTTTTTGATAAAAGGGGATAAGATCGAGTTTGCTGCGCGGCGCAATAACTTTTCGTAGACGATTACACTGATCATCTCCGGGGAAGCCTTATAGGGAAGGTCCCAGGCGAACACACCATCCTTTGAATTTACAAAGAGAAATTTTATGGATTGGCCAGGCTTCTTTGTTTTTCCAACAGAGTTGAGCTGTTTGAGGGCGCGGGCTGCGGGGGGAGGGGATTTATACCCTGAAAGATCGCGGGAAATCCTTTGCCGCACGACAAGCTGATCGAGCGGTACCTGCCTCTTCCGCAACTGCAAGGCTTTCTTCTCCACAAGGTTTTCTGCGTTGGGTAACAATTGCTGTATCTGTTCGGGAGAGGTGCACCCACTCAAAAGGTCGAGCAGCTCCAGTTGAGTCTCTTTGATAAAAGGCGCAGTGTCTCTTCGGCGAGCTTCAACCCCTCGTATCTTGATCGATCCGTCTTGAAAACAGCCAAAATAACGATTCGGCACTGGTATTCGAGGATCCCTTTTGGAGGGCAGAAACGCGACCCAATTGTAGACACCATCTAGAGAAATGGGCAATCCAGTACGTGATGATATTTCGTCTAAAAGTGGGGCGAATTGATCGGGTTGGGACACGCCCTCCTTTTTAATCCACAGCCCATCAACGTACATGTGCAACACCTCGTAACCCATATCCTCGGCCGTTTCCTTGGCCATCAATAGAGCTTCTCGTCCCCATTTGGTCACCGCTTCGTGGCTTTCAATTCTACCGAACCTTGCGTTTCGATATCCCAGATAACCAAAACAAGTGACGAGTAAGGCCTTATATGCTGATGAAGCGGCGCTGTATCGATCATAACGGGGGTCCCAGTGAGCCATTTTCCCCAGGGCCCGTTTCATTTCCACTCGCTTTTCTAGCAGTGGCTTCAGGGTAAGTGGAATAAGACCGGGTGGGTAATCCGACCCAAGGAAAGTGGGAGCAGGCGTCTCTGGGCTGATGTTGCATCGCACCATGATAGAGGGATACATCGAGACGAAATCAATCTCTCCGACGTGGGTGTGGACCCCGGTGATCGGTTGGTAGATCATCCCTCCTTGATCGTCGTGCAGAAGATCAAGGGCAGTTTTGAGGCGTTCTGCTTGCTGCTTATGCCAGGGGACCAAGATACTGTTGCGTATAGCGACCAGCGTTTGCATCGAAGAGATACCGGTTCCGGGGGACGTCCTGGCTGTCATTTGAAGAGGAAGGGTGGTGACGCGAGCTGTCTCCAGGACGCCATCCAACCCACAATCTCGCAGTAAAAACGAATTCGACATATCCAAATGACAACGGCCAAAGAGGTGAAGCTGTTCCCCCTTGTACACAATTTGACCATACGAGAAATAGGACTTATCCTTTTTATGGAGGATTCCTCGCCAGGTATCTCGATTGAGGGACAGGGGCAGGTGAGTTTCTCGGCTGATTTTAAGTAACAAAGGCAGCAGCCAAGTGTCGCCCCAATTGGTCAGCAATATATCGGGATCGTAGCGGCGGAGAACAGCTTGCAGATTTATCATCAGGGGACGTTTTGCCGACAATGGAAACAGGTACTGTTTCTTTTCAATGGAGACGACCACGTTCTCTGGTATTTCATGTAGGGGGTCTAGATCGGGTTCGAGTGTCATGACACGAAGCGGGGGAGGGGAAGGATCGAGCGACCAGGCCGAATCCAGCGGTTCAATATTTCGAATTTCCATATTATCGGGGTTGTAATCAACGCTGCAGCAGGCCAGAGGGAAGGTGCCGTATTTTGCGGCGTGTCGAATTGAAAGCTCAACATCCGCATCATAGTAATCCAGATCGGGGAATTCTTTCGAAAACAAAGAGAATAATCGATGGTGATCGGTGGGAGAGGAAGATTGAATGGTTAGAAGCGTTACAGGATCGTGAATAAATAAATCTCGACCTTGATCACGGCCTAGTTGTACGGGAATGGGCTGGTTCTTCAACCAACGCCAGGCGGCGCGGAGACGGTCGGGGGAACCGGATGCAGAAAACTTTACTTCAAAGGATTGGTGCAACCGCAGTCTTTGCCCATCTTTGGCAATCCACCAGAGGACAACCCCCTCCCGTTCATCGGCATACAGATCCAATAGCCATCCAACGACCGAGGTCATTTTTCCTCGAGTGGAGAAGAAGGACCATTTATCGCCTCAAGCTGGACCTGCAGGTGATCAATTTCGTTCTGCTGTTCTAGGGCAATGCAAAGCAGGAAGGTTTCCAGTGGAGTGGCGTTCGCAGCGTAACCCGCAGCAGCCAGGTGTTTGCTTACATCGGTCCATATCTTATCAAAGGTTAACTGATCAGATCGGCGTAACGCTCTTCGGAAGCGAGCCAAAGAAGAGAGGACTTCACGATATTCATCGGAGATGGTGCTGATCGTACCGCCCATTGCTTCCTCCTAAGCGCCCCTAAGTGGCCAGAGGTGAGAAATTTCGGCAGCATTCAATAAAGGGTTTTCGATAGAGCACGAGCTATGGGCACCTTTCTCTAGTGCACGGACCAGCTCTATCCTCTCTGTATCTGCGTTCAAGGGAACTGTCTTTATGGTGACCAGGACAGGGGACTGTAAGGACAGACGCCGCAGTTGGGAGATTGTGCTGTCCAGTAAGCGCTTCCGTTCCCTAAAAGGAACAGTTTCATCTTTGAAGGTCGAGAGTAAATCCATGACAATCACGTTTTCGGTCGTAGCCGGAAGCCCGGATAACAGTGCGACTACCTGATAGCAGGTAAAGGCACGAGCCAACGCGATATTTTTCAAAGCACAATGAACATTGGGAGTAACCGCCCGGATTTTTTCAGCTAATGGGAATACGTTTAATCGGTTGCCGCAATCTAAAATAGTCAGAGGATGCTCAGGGGCAAGCTTGGCAATGACAGTGAAAACACCGTCCCGCGCGGCATGGGGGGCAGACAATAGAACAAATGAGGGGGCAAGTTGGTAGTCCATTTATTTACACCTCTAAAAACAGAACTGACGTTCTATATTTTATAATATCACAAATGTAATAGAGCGTCTACCAGGGGAGGGTGGGTGGACCGCCAAGATGTTTCTATGGAAACAGAGGAAAAGACAGGGTTGTTTTCAGGTTCTTGGGTCATATATAATTGCAGTAAGGCTTTTAGGGAAAAGGGGAGTACCTATGAAGAAAGCGCTAAAAGTAATCGGAATCACATGCGGGGTGTTTGTCGTGGGGGCGATTGTGGTTTTGGTTGTGATTTCCATTGGGGTGATTCACTTTGCAAACTCATTACCGACACCACAACCTACCGCTGAGTTGATCCACGAGCATACATATTGGATCAACGCAATCATTCCTGTGAAGCCTCTTCCTGCAGGGCTGGTGGTTACCAGCGCTGAGATCCAAAACAAACCCGGAAACCTGTTTGATGATCCATCGATCACTTATACCGCATCGGTCCCCGATGGAACTAAAGTGATTCTCTCCGGGGTTCAAGGCAACTGGTGTTACGTTAAGGGTATCTACAATCCCATGCGGGATTTTAGTGTCGACGCTTCAGAGTCGCTCATGCCAACATTGGATTGGCGGACTGAGTTTGAGGGCTGGGTCGAGTGCAGCAGGTTGCTGGATTATGAACCCACTCCTTACCCAACCCCCAACAGAACACCCGTGGCGCCGTGAACGGTTATAATTAGGCCGTGCACGCGGTGGTCTGCCCCCCTCAGACTGCCGTGTGCTTTTTTTTGGAGGATAACTCATGTGTGGAAGATTTACTATTACTCTCGATCCGGCGGAATTTCAGGAAGAATTTGAGCTTGGTCCATTTCCAGAAGTTTTTCGACCAAGGTATAACGTGGCGCCGACTCAATCGGTTTTCGTGGTGCGAGATCCTCAAAATCGGCAAATCGAGAAAATGCGCTGGGGGTTGGTGCCCTTTTGGGCAAAAGACGTGTCCATTGGCAGCCGGATGATCAACGCCAGAGGAGAAACCCTGACCGAAAAACCTGCATTCAGGGGGGCTTTTCAGAAGCGCAGGTGTTTGATCCTCGCGGATGGTTTTTACGAATGGGATAAAGGGCCTCGCGGAAAGGGGCCGAGCATTCCCCATTATTTTTATCTGAACCCGCAAAAGCCATTCTTTTTCGCGGGATTGTGGGAGAGCTGGGGTCCGGTCGATCAGGAACCAGTCTTGAGCTGCACAATCATCACATGCCAACCCAATGACCTGGTGGCGCAATACCACGACCGGATGCCGGTGATTATGGACAACGAAACCGCCTGGCAATGGCTGGGCAATGAAAGCAATTCGCAACAGCTCTTATCTTTGTTGCGGCCATATTCAGCGCAAGCAATGGGGGAGCGGGCGGTTGGATCAACGGTAAACAGCCCAGCTACGGACACACCCTCGTTGATCGATCCACTTTCATAGTGGGTGTGTTGCGATTCGGTAGTTATGGAACTGAAGCGAAAGGTTTTCTCTAAACAAAAAGTGCTGCTTGACATCTGTAGTTCAGAGTCCCTATAATATGATTATGAAAACGAACTGGAAACCCAAACCCATAAATTCAGGAGACCCCTGAACTACAAAAGGGATAATTGAAAATTATTCCTAAAAAATTTTAAAACACTTTGAAATTTTTAATTTAAAGAACCAATTCGCCCGACTTATGTTTTTTGATAAGTCGGGCGAAATTTTGATATGGGTAGGTACTTATTAATAGAGATGTTTTCGACACAAGATTTCGTAAAACAAAAATTCTATGAAATAAGGAGAAGGGCATGGCCGAAATGAATGAAAGTGGATACAAGCTTCTGGCAATAAATGTAATTCTCCAGGCGGTTGAGGATTATCAAGGGCCAAACAGAACTGAAGTTGAGGCCTTCCTCAATACGGCTTGGTTTGAGGCTTTAGCGGATATGTCGGGGATCGATCCGCAAAATGCCCGGAAAAGCATTAATACTGGCCAAACAAAAAAAGCCACAATTCGGAGAGGTGAAGTATGTCTACTTTAGGAAAAGTACTTATTTCGACCATCAAGATGGTAGATCACGCACTGGAAGAAAGTAGCCTTACGAAACAAGAAAAAAAGGCAGCTTTGTTAGTGGCTGGGACCGTGTTGGTTGTCCTGATTTCAATGATCTCAGCCATCGCTGCCCTGAAGTGGTTTTTACGATAGTTTACTGTCTTCCGTCACAGGGGAGTCCAGCTCGGCCAAAATTCCCTCGATAATTTCTGAGGCGACTTGACTGATTATTTCTGTGTTGATTTCGAGGATCGAGCTACCCGTTGCTCTCCAAAGCACCAGGTAGTTGATTGATGATGACATATCCCATCCAAAGTGATTGCCTACCAGGTAGGTGGTTATTTCTGCTTCGTACTCTTTCATTTGCTTTGAAATGGAGACTCTGGTTGATGTGTGGCCAAGGAAGTTGTGAGCCAGTTCGTGGACAATCAGTTGTGTCCCCGTTGATTCGCGGATCACAATTCTTTGATCGGGGAAACTTAATCCCTGACTTTCGCCCAGGACCGAATCGTCTGAATAGCTGATCGTTACCCCTTTGCGGCCACAGAAGGTAATCAGGGCGCTTTCCTGTTCCGGGTACTTCGTATTCGAAAAATATTTTAGGGCTTCAGGAGAATGGTAATTCACGATCTGATCATTCGGATAAACATAACCGAGTGAAAAGAACAAGAAATTCTTCTCTTCGTTATTATCGAGTTTATACAACTCAATTGGAGTTTCACGAACCGGCTTAGCCGGGTCCCGAACGGGTTTGTACGCTTTTGGAATGAAGATCAAAAGAGGACGGCTGCCATCCATGATTTTCATTCCCATACGTGACTCCCAGGTATTGCGACCAGCCACAAAAAATAGCCTGCGTTTGGCCTGAGCACCAAGTAAAAATTGATTGAACTTCGTGTGGAAGATAACCAAAGTGGATTCTATGGCCATGCGGCGAACCGCAGAAGGAGATCTGCGAACGCGATCTACTTCTGCGGCCAGCTCATTTAATTGGCCAATGAAAAGTTGTTGAATAGTGTCCACATAGACCATTATACCATTCGCATAGACATAAGGGTAGGGGTAGGGCAGGGGAGAAGGCATACTGACCAACGACAAAAGCGCAAACTAATTCTGATCGCCTATATCCGAGATTGATCCTCGTTCCTCTGTATTGCAGCGTTCAGTGCATTCAGATCATACTCATAAGTACCGTCAGGCTTGATCGACGCGCCGATCATCTTGAGCGAGAGCAACAGTTGGACCATGACCGTGGAAAGCTCTTCAGTGTATTCAGGCTGGGAGAACAATGTCAGTTTTCGCAATTTTTCTGTGGCCAGCCGGTCACAAGCGCCTTTGTGAACAACGTAGACATTGGTAGGACTTTCGGGGTCTTCGGACTTAATCCATAAAGCCAAAGCACCCTGGACATCCGTAATAGGCTGCTTGCATTCATCGCAGCAAAAGCATGGGATGGATCGACCATCTACCAACGACATTTTGATCATACTAACTCCCTCCAAATAAGAAATCTGCGCCCGAATCTTCGCATAGTTTACTTTGCATAATAGCAATTATCAGAAGTAAGATATATGAATGATATTGACTATGCGCAACTATTGGTTTGATGGAATAACAGTTGTAATAAGTAAGCTTTTGTCGCTATGCGTTTTGATCGCCACAGGTTTTCCCGTGTTTATTTGTTTCATAATTCAAATATAGTGACAAAACCCTTTTTGTCAAACAGTAGACCATCTCTATGCCTTATTTTCGTGCCCACAGGAAGGCCGTAGAGCGATTTAAATTCAGATTAGGGTATTTATGTACCCCTACTTTTTGACTGTATAATTCTTCAAGATCATGGGAGGTATTTATGCTAAGAAAAGACGCGGAAGATTGGTTAAAGGTTATGACAAAAAAGAATGAAACCGCCAAATGGACTGAGCGGTTTAGCAATCCTAATTTATCCGAACTTGAATGGAAAAGGATCTATTCCTCCTATCTGCAATCTGATTTATGGAAAGGTATCAGAGACGAAGCCATAGCGCGAGCTGGGGGAAAGTGTGAGATATGTGATTCGCCCTCGCGCCACCTGAACGTTCACCATAAAACCTATGTTCATGTGGGTGGAAATGAATTGCCTCAAGAGCTGGAAGTCCTGTGCTTTACGTGCCATCAAAATGCCGACAAAAAGAGAGATAGAAATACACGCAATAGGCAGCAGGATAATTATTACTGGTCAAGGGTGAAAGGATATGAAAACAGCCATTTTGAAGAGTGTGTAAATTTAGACTTTGAAGAAATTGAAGATAAATTCATCATGTCTTTATATAAGAAATATTGTCGAAATAATGGTCTGGATTTTGACCCCAATTTGGACCCATTAAATGACGTTGATTTTAACGAGTTTTGGGATAATGTACGCAAAGGTTATTATTAGGTCAACGATCTATGTTCAGCGAAAAATAACCAGCGACAGCAACCCGAAAAACGAGTTTTGGCATTGTTAATAACGCGCATCATTGTGCTTTGAGTTGGCCAACCTTTCAAAGGCGTCAATCTTCACCTTTTTACCGCGTCGGTCATATTTCTGTGTTGTCGCGGGATTATCGTGCCCGGCCAATTCAGCAACGGTCACAACATCGACGTTAAGGGAAAGCAGATCTCCGATCAATTTCCTGCGCAAATCATGCAAAGTAAATTTACTTACATTGGCCAATTTCCGTCGCTGGTCGATAACATAGGCTACGCCTTCCGGGGACATTGGTCGATCCTTGATTATTCTGTCAGCTCGATTGATTCTGCAATACAAAGAACCCGGATCGTTTCCTCTTACCAGAAGCCAGGCATTCATAGCTGATTTCGCTTCTCCCCGGAGAAAGATCGTACGAATCTTTCCGCGCTTACCGTGGACGATCAGTTCACCGGAATCCCTTGTGTAGTCATTCATATCCAGGAAGGCCAGTTCAAACCTTCTCAAACCCCCTAAATGAAAAGTGCAAAGTATAGATTCATCTCTGATCCCTGCAGGTGATCGATCCGACCTACATTCTGCCAAAACCTCCTGAACTTCCTCCTCAGTGACTTCCCTGCCAGCCAGACGATCTGAAGTGGACTTGACCCCACTGATGGCTGATGTTCTGGCATACGTATCACTCTCGATAAGCCCCATCTTCCAGGTGGTTTTCATCACTCCCCGCAGGGCGCTCAAGACCAGGTTGATCGTAGCTGGTTGATACCCCACAACAATTCTTTGGCCATCTACATTCTTCTCAAACCGAATTTTTAGGAGCTGGTCCCGAACGTACATCGAGTTTGAGTAAGTAACCTTAGACCAATTCAGATGATGACAATCCAAAGACCCTTCTGAAAGAATACTTGCAATCAAATTCAACATAGCATGGATTGTTCTTTTGCCAGGCTCTTTAATCCCGGATAGATAAACATCCGCCGGATTATCGCCGGTCCATTGATTATCTATGGTCACTATCTGAGAATTGTCGGTTGGTTGTTCCATTACTACTACTGCCTTTCAGTTTTATATATTGACGAGTAACGGCGCCTGAAGTTATTGTTTGATTATATTCTGCGCTGCTTATGCAGAAGCATTGGAAAATCCGTGCTTCTGCACTTCGATTCATGGATCGGCAGACAGGAAACTTTCCTAAATCTCTTTCCTTGGCCGGCCGGGGTGATCGGGACGCAGCGCCTCGACTTCGTCCTTCCGAAACAGCCAGGGGTCCTTTCCAGGGATTTGCCTGCCAATTCCCAACCGCCTGCAGCGGACGACAATCACTGCCCGGAGAGAGCGCGGATTGACTCCAAGATATTTCGCAGCTTCGTTGGTGGTAAGAAGATTGGTATATTCGTAATCTTGGCCAAGCGAAAAACTCTTCGACGCCAGCAAAAACAATGCCTTCTCGACTTCTTGTAGTGACAGGCTGGCTGTAATCTGGGCAGATAACGAATCCACCAGCAGCCTCAATTGATTCATATAGTCGGCTTTTTCAGTCATGGGTAGTTCCTCCCTTTTAATTATTACCGTTGGGATTTAAATCTTCGTAAACGTGTTTCTTCTTCTTGCGTCCTTACCTTCAGCCATTGGCCATAATAAACTGAGAAGTTACGTTGATAGTGCTCCGCGCTGTTCGGAAAGCGCTCAGCGAAGATTTCCTTGATAATCTGGCGTTGGTTTCGAATACCAAAAGAGTTCATGAACCGACGAAAGGTTTCGCCGGCCAGCCCGTCCAGGTCTTGAGTGATGGCCACAAAATCTGGATGGTGGAGATTCTCCCCGCGAAAATACCAGCCGTCCGGGGAATACACCGGAATATCAATAAACCCATACCGATCACTGATATATCTGAATGATGCCTCGATCTCAGGAGTAAGCAGCTCACCTGTAATCAGATTGCAGCCGACCTCCCGCCGGTGATTCTGCTTGACCAGGCGAATCAGGTAAAACGCCGCGTGATAATCTGTGACAAAGCAAGTTGCTTCTTCAAACGAATTGAAGTAATAATGGTGCAGGTATCGTTGATCCGACGAACCGAGATAATAGTCCTCAACCTCCAACCGGTACTTCTTCTTCATATTGAGAAAGAGGCCGGCGATCAATGAATACTTATGCCAAATCACCTTATATTCCAAATCTGCCTCCCTACTGATTGAGACTATCTACGCCTTTGCTGTGCCGGCGTAATTCTTCGACTTTATTTTCGATACGTTCTCGCCCCGCCTGGGCGGCCGCCTGATCAATGCGCGCCTTGACCAATAACCCATTCTGCAGAGAGATGATCAAATGCGTTCCTTCTTTTGTCCCGGCCGGCAAAGCCTTGAGAAGCACAGGTAATGTTTGCTGCCCACCCCTCACTTCTAAAACAGCCTGGTCCCCTTCGATACGATCCACAACAGCAGAATATTTCATTTCTTCTCCAATTCTACGGCATATCCATCCGGTGAAATACTTACAGAAATCGTCCCATTCTTGTTCGTTCCATAGACCGCCGGCACATAGGATAACAGCCGGTTGATCACACTAGGGTGTGGATGATGATAAGGATTCCCTTCGCCGGCAGAGTAAATCGCCACAGCCGGCTTCACGGCCAGAATAAAATCAAAAGTGCTTGACGTGTTTGACCCATGATGAGCAACCTTGAGAATCTGGGCTTGCAGATCGCTTCTTGCATAGGAAGCCAGCAATTCCTTTTCTTCATCCGCTTCCATATCCCCGGTCAAAAGGATGTTGGTCTGATAACACCTGGCCATGATCACCAACGAGGTGTTATCCAGATCGGGGAGAGCATCCTCTTTCTTCGGTTCCAACACAGTGAAAGAGACACCGTCAACAGTGAATTGATCCCCAGCGGACAATTCTTCATAATCCACCCCAGAGTTTTTCACCTGGTCGAGAAATCGCTCATAAGTATAAGTGTCTGTTGTTCGGCCATTTGTGGCCACGACTTTGACTGGCATATTGGCCAACACATCGATCAACCCACCAATGTGATCCGCGTGAGAATGGGTAGCAATCATCAGATCGATGTGGTCCACCTGGTGGGCGGTAAGGAAGGCCAGCGAGCCTGAATCTGAATCCCCCCCATCAATCATGATGGTCTTGCCATGCGGGGTCACCAATAACTCCGAATCCCCCTCCCCCACGTCGATGAAGTATACCTGACATGGAGACAGATTGCTGCTGACTTCGGTGTTTGGCTCAGGTGTGAGTGCTGAGGTCGACGTGACTGTTTCTGTTGGGCTGCCGGCCGTTGGGCTGGTCGAGCGAAGGAGATATGGATGACAACCCAATAAAAATAATCCTGCCAAGATAATGAGGGCAGCCATTGGCCGGCGAGACCGCGGAGGAATGGTTCGCGTCATTCTCTCGTCCCCCTTACGTGATATGCTGAGTCTTTACCCATACAGAGGATGCGGTAGATCGAGACTTTCTCCTCTGGAGTGAAGGTAAACTTTTCATACGAGTTCAGAAACATCAAACGTTCCAGCCAGCTCTCTGCTGACTGCATTCCGTTTGCAGCCAGCTCACAATACTGCTGAAAAAGGACTGTGATCACCGCTTTTTCGAATTTCGTGAGAAGCAGGGTAATATGGGTTTTGTCCGCCTCTGTGGTTCTGAAATCTTCGCCGGCGAGAAGTTCTCCGATCTTGATCAAATCGTATAGTTGCTGGATGGTGGTAAAGGAGAATGTTGCTTCTCCTTTACCTTCGTCAAACACATCCACTGAAGTCAATGATTCTTTGCTGAGGACTCCGGCGACCAGGCTACGGACGGCGTGATCATCTTGCACGTCCACCCCTGCCCCATCCAACAAAACTTTGACCTGGTGCATCACAATATTCATTGCGCTCAATTTGATAGGCACTATGCCCCCCGTTCTTCGGATTCATCCGTGGGCGGAATAGGATCGGGGTCTACGTAGACAGGTTCTTCTGACAGGACTGGGCCGACCGAAGGTTCAAGTGGTTTTTCTTTCCCTTCTCGCTCTTCTTCTTCCAAAAACACTTCCATCAGCGTTTTGCCGGTAGGCTGAGCCGGCTGATCAGTTGTGGGTTCCTCGGTCTGCGATTCCGTTTCGGCCGGCAGCAACTCCAACCCACAGGTTTCCAATAGTTTGTTGAAATTATTGCGGCAGGGATCAAAATCTGTCGACCAACGCAACTCAGCAACAGTATTCTTAATCCAGACTTCAAGGAAGGTCTGGTAATCCACTGGAGGTTCTTTTTTGAATTGGTTCTCCAGTTTATACACATTCGACTTTTGGACCATTGTGGCCCATACACGGGGATTTTTCTCTCCAAGTGCATCGATGATTCGTTGTACAGTAATCTCCTGTATCGCCTGGATCGACGCTTCCACCTCGTGTTTGTGTTGAGCAATCTGCCGACGAATCTCTTTGCGCTCTCCTTCGGTCAACTGCTCCCCTTCCCCCTTTTCGACGATCTTGATTTTATTTTCATAAGCCTTCTGGCAGGTGCAGCTTCCATTACGCTTGGTACATATGATCATTGCGTGAGGAAAGCCAGCTTTATCTGTGGGGGACCCTTTGGTTGAGTACCAGAAATCTTCATTGAAAACCAGACGCAGGTTGTCACAGTGCTGACCGGCGATTGATTCCAACATGGTTGCATCGTTACGAAAAGTGGTTTCAGAATCAACATAACTGTAAATCAACCTCTCCGGGTCTTCTATGGCGGGAATGCCCAAGGCCTGCGAAGCCTGGCCGAGGTAACGAATGATCCAGGCATGATATTTCAGTTGATAGCAAACCGGGTCCAGACAGTAGGGCTTTTCGTCGATCTGAATATTGTTTGCGCAGCCCTTACAGCAACCGACAAAGCCTTTTGTACCAGTGAGTTCTTCAAATGGATCTTCGTTTTTCCATTCTTTTTTACTCATGTCTTTCCCATTCTGGTGGATGGCGTCATCTATGATGCTGTTCAATTCTCTGGGATCGGCTCCTTTTCCAATTACCTTTTTTACCTTCGCTTCATAGGTGTTGGATTCATAGCGGACATTCGATTCCTTTAGACTATTGGGAAGAGAAAGAAAACGCAAAAGTTCTCGTCCAGCTCCCTCGGTAATTGTTCCGTCTTTGACCAAACCCTGCCAATTCTCCGGGAGATCGAGCAGACGCATCTTGTTGCGCACGGCAGAATCTGTCAAGCCGAAGAGGGCCGCAATCTGCTTGCTGGTTTTCTTGAATTCGTCTCGATAAACCTTCATCGAGGCGGCTACTTCAATCGGATCGAGGTCCGCTCTGGCCAGGTTCTCAGTGGCAGCCATCTCGAACATTTCTTCATTGGTAAGTTCGCGGACATCGACTTCCATTGTGTCAAACCCCTCTACCCCGTGTTCTTTCAGCCAGTAGTGGGCTGCCAGACGGCGGTGGCCAAAGGCAAGCTGGATCGTATCCGTTGATCCGGGTGTTGGCCGCCCTGTGGGCTTCTGCAGGAGGGTGTGTTCTTGAATGGATTTTGCCAGTTCTTCGATCTTTGTGGGATCGACTTTCTTTCTGGGCTGATACGGATTCCCCTCAATCCTCTCGATAGGCATTCTTTGTATGGTCACGGTTGAATTCTCCTTTGATTCTCCCCGGGTGTTTCTATAGAAACGTTTTTCCCCGTTGTTTTTATTATAGCACTAGTGCCATAATTTATTAATTAGAGTTTTCTTATGTTTTTTTCTCTCAAAACCTCTTGTATTACGCACGTTATCGTGCATAATTAGAGGAAGGAGGGTTTCAGGAACTTGTTATGGCATTTGTCTGGGTGGAAAATATTCTCCGACACCATGGCCAACCAGCACAAAATCAAAAAAGATTTCCCGATACCTTGAAAGAATTGAGAAAGGCAAACGTCCAGGCCTTCCTCTTTATGGTTTGCTTCTTTCTGGTGGGAGTGATTTACGATGTTGCCTTAGGATTTAAATAATTCTGGCGACCTCGCTGCAGGAGGAAGAATGGGTTTAATCAATGGAGAATGGCAGCACGACTGTCAGGTTTTGATCGAGGAGGGAAAGTTTCGGGTGGTGCGCGAAGCAGAAGAGCAGAACGCCAGGCTCGGTTACTTCTCCCATCCCGATCTGGCAGGTGAGGTAGCAGCGGTAGTTTATGGAGAGAATGAGACTGTGTTCTTCTGCTCAGATTGGCGGTTGGCACAACCGGAGATGAACGACCTCAAAGCGGTGGCGCTCTCTTCCTGGAGAACCGCCACGGGCTACGGAACACTTATGCTCAACGGTCTTCCCTTCCTCCCTCCCTTCCTGACCCTCGCCCAGGCTGCGGAGTTGTCAGGTCTTTCTCCGTCTCGGTTGAGACATAAAATCCTCAGCGGAACCTTGAAAGCCACAAAAATGGGGAGAGATTGGATAGTAATCCCAAAAGACCTGCCCTCTCGTATCCGGGCGCCTAAAAAGATATAGATTGTTCTGCCTGTTTCCCTTCCCGGACGGGGTTAAGACCGGGAGAAAGAGACAACAATGAGTGACGAATCTGCAACGAAAGCCTCAAATAATTTGGTGCACCAATACAAAGTTAAAGAATATTCACCTAAACCCGCAACAGTTTCTGCGTTTATGGCGAGAAAAGCAGCTCAATATGGGGTGAATGTCCATGCTGTTTGGGATTACCCGAATCCCGGCCAGAGATGTAAGTATTATATTTTTGACAACTGCTTCTTGTCGGACTTTGAGGCCCTGGTTAGAGATGAGGAAGTCATCCGCGCTGGTTGGCGTCGAAGCGGTGAGTATCAAGCTGGCCTTGTGCGGATGTAGTAATCACTATGATTGCTAATCTCCAAGATGCTGTAATTCTGGCTATTGTCTTTCTTTGATGCAGAAGGAAAATAATTTTTTCAAATGAGAACACTCTTCGAAGAACTCTCTCGTATTCCCGACCTTGATCCGAATGTGCACTTGGCCTTGATCGAGGCGACACGCATCCGCGCGGACAATGTTTATACTTACATGGTCGAGGATAAAAAAGATTTTGCTTCCTTGATCGATCACCTTCCGGTTGTGATTCCTCCTTTTGAGACCACCTGGATTGAGTTCGACATGACGGAGCAAAACCAGCGTGTCACCGCGGGTTATCTGCTCGTGCGCGAGCGAATCGGGGAGGATACGGTACTTCACCTGCCCAAGCGGGTGGTCCAGAGTGGGGCTGTATGGGCGGTCTATGCTCAGGCCTTCATGCGCGGAGGTTCGGTGGAGACAATCCTTTCGGATGGCTCGACCACTCTAATCCATCTCGAAGATGGCAAGGCGCCTTTTTCGTTTTTGCTTTCTCTGCGTGCGGACGGCACGATCATCGGCGATCAGTCCGGGATTCTTGTGTCTTTTGCCCCTCAATATGAGGCAACTCTTCGAGCAAAACATCTTTTTGAGATCTCCAGCATCACAGAGAGAGAGGTTTTTTCGGTCGCCCTTTTTGGATTAAGCCTTCTCAATTGTAAAAACGTCAGCCTCGAGGAAGTACAGCCGTCGTTAGTGAGGAAGCATCGTAACCGCCACTCCCAACCGGCAGTAAGTTATCATGTATTAAAGATCAAGCCAATGGTTGTTCACCGACACGGCAGTGGTGATTGGGTTGGCGGCAGCTCCCCCTCCCTGCATATTCGCAGGGGCCATTTCAAAGATTACCGGAAAGGGGCTGGTTTATTTGGAAAGATTCATGGAATCTACTGGTGGGAGTCTGAAGTAGTGGGGAGAAGGTCATCTGGAATAATCGATAAAGATTATGAGTTAATTCCAAAAGCCAATGCTTGAAAAGTTCATCATTTATGGCATTAATTACTCCAAACTATTCGGTTATCATTCATTTGCCATCATCCATCTCTCACAATGACATCCATTCCGTCTCCTGTTCATAAGTAGTGATTTTGTACAAAATAGAATTTACTTAGTATCATTGGCTCCGGTAGTCTAGCAATAACTTATACTCACCCTAGGAGTTTTCAAATGTCATCTTTTATGAATTTAATGAACTTGCTAAAGACAAAGCGGCAATTTGTGGACGACGATGGGGAGCTTGTTCTGGCCGCTGTACAAGATCGCGCTTGGGCAATGGATCACGATCTCATTAGATTACTCTTATCTGACCATGAAATAAAGGGCATGTTTTTTGAAGAAATTGATGGCTGTTGGGTCTTCAATAACGCTGCTTTTGTTGATTACATTTCAGAAAAAAGTTTTTTAGATAATTCGTATACTCGTTTTCGAAATCGAATCGGGTTGAAAGTTGGCGGAAAATTTTTAAGCGAGAGGGGAGATGTTTCTTTAGTGTGGCCATACAAAGATTGCGTACTGGAAGGGGGACAGACAAAGGAGGAAGAGGCTCGCAAGGAGATCTTCTTCAACGAGGTACTAGCGCAAGACGAAATAAATCGCCTTTTTGACCCTAAGGTGTTGACAAATTTTATACGATTTACAAATGATGGGGTTGAGGGTGTGTCAGGGATTAACCGTGACGAAAGAGGTCTAATTCGAGAGAATCTGATAATTAGGGGAAATAATCTAATTGCTCTTCACTCCATAAAAAGCCAGTTTTCTGGTGAGATTAAACTGATATACATTGACCCGCCATACAATTTGGGGGGAGATTCTTTTGGGTATAACGATAATTTCAATCAGTCAAGTTGGTTGACCTTTATGAAGAATCGCCTCGAGGTTGCCTCAAAATTGCTTAGGAAAGATGGTGCAATTTTTGTTCAGATTGACTTACACGAATTAGGTTACTTGCAAGTATTAATGGATGAAATCTTTGGCGTTGAAAACAGGGTGCAAATAATAGCCGTTCGCACTGCCTCCCCCGCGGGCTTCAAAACCGTTAATCCAGGACCCATCGATGTCACAGAATATATTTTGTTTTACACAAAAGACAGGAAATCGTTTAAGTTTAAAAGAAATTATGTAGCGACAAATTATGATGAAAATTACAGCTTGTATATTGAAAACATAGATGAGCCGCCTGAAAACTGGAGATTAATCCCCCTAAGGGACGTTGTCTATCAAAGTAATGGTATTGAACTTGGCCAAACCGTCCAGGCTTCGAATGCAAATGCGAGAGCGTTGTGGGGCGATCACTGGAAGGCAATTAGAAGTGAAATTATCTCACGGTTCGCATTGGACCATGCTGATAGAGTAGTTAGTATTCGTGATCCTCATAAGCCCTCGGCAAAATTGCGCGAGGCTCTTGCTGCATCAAAATTGAATCCCAACCATGTTCTCGTTTTGAAAAGAAGTCGCGAGGACGAGGAACTAAACGAGGACGAGAGAACAGACAGTTATCTATATAATGGCGGTGCCATATCGTTTTATTCAAACAAAGTGGTCATCATAGATGGTGAAAAGACTCCGTCAATGTTATTAACAGATTTTTGGAATGATTTAAGTTGGGATGGTATTGCGAAAGAAGGCGGCGTAAAACTTAAAAACGGTAAAAAGCCCGAACGATTAATTAAGAGAATTATCGAAATGAGTGCGGATCGTGGCGATATTGTTTTAGATTATCATTTAGGAAGCGGCACAACTGCTGCTGTAGCCCATAAATTGGGATTGCAGTATATAGGGATAGAACAAATAGATTACGGAGATAATGATAGTGTAAAACGCTTAGTGAATGTCATTCAAGGAGACGAGTCTGGAATTTCTAAGTTTGTTGATTGGCACGGGGGCGGTAATTTCATTTACTGCGAGCTAGCAAAATATAATGAGGCTTTCATGGATCGCATTCTGTCGGCTCAGTCAAGCAATGAATTAGTAGAAATCACTCATGAAATGGCGATGGGTTCCTTCTTGAATTGGTATATCAATCCTACAATCCCGGATGAAGCGCTTCGAGATTTGGAAGACATTGGCAGAAGAGAAAATGGGCTTGATATACAAAAACGTCTTATTTCGAGTTTGCTAGACAAGAATCAACTATATCTAAATTTAACTGAGATTGATGACTCGGATTTTCATATCAGCGAAGAGGATAAAAGATTGAACAAGGCGTTTTATGGAGAGACATACAATGCCTGAATTCTTTCTTTATCAACAGCTCGATACGCTTTCAAATTGGGGAACAATAAAAAGAGAAGTTCCCGACAGTGTATCGCAGAACTTAAATCCAAAATATGAATTGCGTCCTTATCAGGTCGATGCTTTTGCTCGATTTTTCTATTGTTACAACAACAAATTTCCCAACAAAACATATCCCCTGCATTTTCTGTTTAACATGGCAACCGGCAGCGGCAAAACACTCATTATGGCTGGGTTGATTTTATATCTCTACGATCAAGGGTATCGCAATTTTCTCTTCTTTGTAAACTCCAACAATATTATTGAAAAAACAAAGGCTAATTTTCTGAATCCTCTCAGTATCAAATTTCTTTTCAGTAGCAACATTCAAATTGGGGGCCAGCGGGTGCATATCCAGTCTGTTGAGAACTTTGGGTCCGTTAACCCTGTTGATATCAATATATGCTTCACCACGATTCAGAAACTTCATTCCGATATGACAACTGCGAGAGAAAACTGTCTGACTATGGAGGATTTTCGAAAATATAAAGTGGTCCTGATCGCAGACGAAGCCCATCACATGAATGTAACAACAAAAGCTCAGGGGGATTTATTTGAGAGTTGGGAAAACACGGTTGAGAAGATTTTTATTCAAAACAAAGAAAATTTAATGCTGGAATTTACTGCTACCCATGATTATGACACGCCTGCAATGGTTGATAAATATCGAAACAAGGTAATCATCCGCTACGACCTGTCACAATTTCGTAATGATCGGTTTTCAAAAGACGTGGTAATTGTTCAATCTGATTTTGATCTAAATGAACGTATTCTGCAGGCGATTATTTTAAGTCAGTATAAGCAGGAAGTGGCAGCCAAAAATCGGATAAATCTAAAACCTGTGATTTTATTTAAAGCGCAGCGCACAATTGAACAATCTAGACGAATCGAGAGTGAATTTCATAAACTTATTGAGGACCTTACAGTACAGAATATTTCTCGTGTCCGTCGCTCGAATATTCCAATCGTGATTCAAGCCTTTCATTTCTTCGAGGAGAATCACATTAGTGATGAGCAATTAGTAGAAAGATTAAAACGAGAGTTTCAACCAGATTTTTGTCTTTCTGTAAATGATGAAAGAGATAAAGAAATTCACCAGATTCTAGTCAACACGCTTGAAGATCCACACAACCACATACGAGCCATTTTTGCAGTACAAAAACTAAGCGAAGGATGGGATGTACTGAACCTCTTTGATATTGTCCGCTGTTATGAAACCCGCGACTCAGGAAAGGGAAAACTTGGATCAAATACTCTTTCTGAAGCTCAACTAATTGGTCGTGGAGCAAGGTACTTTCCATTTATGATCCCCGAAAACAATGATCAGTTCCGCCGTAAATTCGACGGCGACCTTGAAAACGAACTGCGCGTTCTTGAGGAGTTGCACTATCATAGTATCAATGATTCCCGCTATATTGCAGAGATTCGTCAAGCACTTATCCAACAGGGCATGATGGATGAGCATGCTGTGACCCATGAGCTAACACTAAAAGAGTCTTTTAAGCAGACGCCGTTTTACAAGTATGGTGTGATCTGGTTCAATACCCGTCGTCCCAAAGAATACACAACTATTCGATCACTAGCCGATCTTGGAGTTAAGAAACGGAACTATTCTCATTTCATATCAACTGGTCGTGGCAGTGTTACCGTTGTGTTCGAAGGTGAGGATAGTATTCTTGCGCCAAACGAGGAAAAACGTCGAGACGTTGAAGTAAGTTGCATTGAGCCCAATATCATCCAGAGTGCTATTTCCCGTAATCCATTTTTCAATTTTTCAAATCTCACTCGATTTTTTCCTCATCTATCTTCAGTCCGGGAGTTTATCGAATCAAAAGATTACCTTGGCGGTTTAGAAATCACATTCGAGGGTGATCTAAATGGCATTGTTGAGGGTAATTCCGAAAAACTAAAGGCTTTATCTGGTTTGTTAAATCAAGTCGAGATCGAAATTAAGGGCTGTGTTTCTGATTACGAAGGCACTCGGGATTTCCACCAGGATTGGGTACATGATGTTTTCAAGGACAGGTTATTAAAATTTGACATCCACAACCCCCGCGGAACATTAGATGGACAATTTGAACAATTTGTCTCAGACAAGGATTGGTTCGCCTTCAACACAATCTTTGGCACGGACGAAGAAAAAGCTTTTGTTCGAATGCTGGATAGGCAAATGGGGAAATTGAACGAGAAATATAATGAAATTTACCTTCTTCGTAACGAAGGGCATTTTGCCATATATAATTTTGACGATGGGCGAGAATTTCAGCCGGATTTTGTCCTATTCTTACGTAATAATAATAACCAGTTGATGATTTATCAATTATTCATTGAACCCAAAGGTCGGTATCTTCAAGAATATGACCGGTGGAAAGAAACGTTTTTACAGGAAATCACAAGAGAGTTTAGTGGAAAAACGCTCATTACAGAAAACAAGGAATATCGTTTGATTGGCGTGCCGTTTTACAATAACGAGGAAGAAAACCTGTTTAGGAAAAGCCTTGAATCTGTGTTGTAGTGAGTGAAATAGTTACAATAATTATTTGGCCATTTGATCTGTAGTTAAAAATAAGAGGCTGCCCGCTTCAATATTAGACAGCCTCTTTTGGATTATCCAAACATCTGGATGGTAGGATATGCCAGGACGACCAGAATTACAACAATAAATGGAATGAAATAAAGCAAAATGATCGGGATCAGCGTAGAAGTTCCGACACTGGCCACCCGTAACTCCGTTGTTGCTAAATAATCATCCACTAATTGCTTCGTTAAGTCATCCAGCAGTTGCTGTTGGGAAGCCCCTTTTTTCATCTGCCCGATCTGTTCTGCCAGGCTGATCAATTCAGGTAATCTCGATTTCTCTGCCTCATCCATGATCTGATCTGGAATGGATCGACCTTGTGCCATTTTGATCACGTTCCTGACCCACTTCCCCGGAAGAGATTCTGACTCGGAAGTACGGATAAAAGCTGTTTCCATCGAAACATTGGCAGCCATTGTGGCGGCGACGAGCTGCAAGTACTCGATCAACTGACTGGTAAACTGTCGTCGGGTACGCTGAGCAATCCCATTGATATTTGATTGTGGCAATACCCATCCCATTACCACCAGAGCAACGACAAAGAGCAGCTTATGGAAGATCACCACTCCTACTACTGCACCGATAATCGCAGCAAAGAGCTGCAGCGTGATTACTTGCACCGGTGTCCAACCCTGCCACTTGCCCATGAAATTTGCCCAATACAGATCGCCTTCCATTTTTCGCAGCATCTTCGGGCTGGCAATCTTTTTTCCAGCTCCTTCCAGTGGATGAATGGTTTTCTGTAATCCAGTGAGCTGGGTTTCATTGGGCTGTTCTGCCTGATCCGCCAGGTCAGCCATCGTTTTCGCTTTTTGCCGTCGGATAATTCCCTCGGAAAGGAAATAAATCGTGATCAACATGGCCAGAATACCAGAGCCAATGATTACTGCATTGATATTCATCATGCCTCCTTACACCGCATCGCTGACAATATTTTGAATCATAAAGTAACCTAAGAACATTGCCCCCAATGCAATTGCCAGAACAAACTGGACAATGATTGAATGCATGCTCTGCTTCACCATTGAGGATTGGCTCAGCGCAATTAGGGTAAAGATCAAAAGACCCGGTACCACAATAGCAGTAACCATTGATTCTTGTGCTTTTGCTTTAGCTGAATTCCGGCCACTGATCACTTTACGAATTCGATCCGCGCTGTCCACCAGTACCTGGTTATATTTGCTGCCCCCAGATTCCATTGCCCCCCGAAGCAGATAGGCTGTGTTGGCCAAAGAAATGGAGGGGGAACGCCTGGCTAATGCCATCAGCGCTTCCCCGCGATCATCCTTGGTACGCATTTCCGAGGCAGTCAGAGTTAGTTCTGGAGAGAGCGGGTTCCGGCCTTCGTGATCGAGTATACGGGCTGCATTCTCCAACGCATCAGGAATCGACATACCGGTCTGGATAGAATTGGCAATTCGCCCCAACGCCATCGGCAGCAGTTTGTCAATCTCCCAACCACGATTCTTGATCTTGTTTTTCAGCCACGTGCCTGGTGCAATGTACACGACCAGGGCAATTGCCATTGCCGGCACTCCGGGTAACAACATCCACATGACAATCAGTACCCCAATTGCGCCCACAATGTTAAGCAGCCGGAAGGTAGCCGGCTTCATGTTGACTCCCGCTGCTTGCAATTGGTACTCCAGCGTAGTGGGATCTCGATGTTCCTTCGAATCCTCCACTTCATAGGCCTGGTCCGCAATCTCGGCCATTTTCGATTTCTTCTTCCCGTTGATTGGGGGACCGATCAGAAAATATACTAACACCCCAATTAATAGACCTGCGATAAGAATCATAGTAACTCCTATTCCCCTACCCTCACCCAGCGCGGGGATTCTTTAGTGCTGGAGGGGTCAAACTTCCAGATGGGCGTGAAATTCACTTCACCGCCCTTAAGCTCCTGATTGACATGATAAATGCCGGCCAGGCGGCGTACGTCGTGGTGGATGGTGATCTGGATTAACATGTCAATCGCGTCCGCAAACATTTGATTGGCATCCATGCGTCTGATTCCCACATCAGCACCCATGATCGTGGCCATGCGAGCTGCGGCCTCATGCTCGTTCGCAGCGTGGAAAGTACAGGCACCGCTGTGTCCAGTCATGAGAGCGCGGAAAAGTGCCATAGCAGCCTTTCCGTCGCGCACCTCGCCGATCACCAGGTAGTCAGGGGACATACGCATCGCATCATCCACTCCATCGGCCAGAGTGTAAGGCATTACCTCCGTCCCAATTGCTTGGGGGCGGGCTTCGATGGTTTGGACCGTCGGGCTGGGTACCCAAATTTCTTCCGGGTCCTCGATCTTGACAATACGCCAGCCTGCCGGCAGATAATTGCAAGCAGCGCTCAGCAGGGTAGTTTTACCGGTACGAGTTTCACCGGTGATAATGATCCGCTTACCGGATGTCATTGCTGCCTTGATTTCCTCCATCATCTCCGGCAGCATTAGCTTGCGATCCAGCAACCACTGTGGGTCCACTGGTTTTTGCTCATAAAGACGTATATTTACCGCATTGTTCAGCCCGGGCGGAACAATAGATTTGTGAATCACTTTGACACGCCCACCACCCGGGTTGGCTTTTGTCCGGCGCAACTTGGCATTGACACTTGGGTTGACTTCATTCGCCTGCTTGTTCTGTTCACCCAGGATCAGATCGATCACGCGGTCGATTTCGCCGGCGGAAGGATGCAGGTCCACATTTTCCCAACGCACACTGCCTTTCTTCATTACCTGCACCAAACCAGAGGAGTAAACGGCAATTTCGGAAAGATCGTTTCTTCCCATCCCGTTTTCACCAGGAAGAAGCAGGTCCAAAAATCCCAAACCCATGAGCCGGCGGGCCAGCTCCCCCACCAGGTCATCTTCCAGTTTCTTTGTATTGGAAAGCTGAAAACGACGCAGGTTCATGACGACCGCATTGCGAATTCTTTGGGTAATTGCCTCGCGCTCTTCTCTGGTTGGCTGCCTGCGGCTTTCTGCAGGCACGTTGAGATTGATCTCATCAATGACTGCATCAATGATCATTTGCCGTTTCTGAGCTGCATCATCGGGATCTTCCTCCAGATAACTGGAAGCCCCCTTCCCCAGTGATTCTGTCCTTTGAGGTTCACCTGAAGCCGGCAGAGAGTCTTGTCCACCCAACGGTACAGAGGTAATGATCTCAACCTTGTCACCTGTACCTGCTGCCTGTGAAGAAGAACCGTCAAAATTTGGATCGTTTGGATCAACGTTTAGCCAGGGATTCTTATTGCCGTTTTGATCGCTCATGATTTATCTCCCAAAGAGTCCCTTCTTCTTGGCTTGAACAGAAACCTGTCCGGGGAAAAGGCTGTTGCAGATTTCGCGGATACTCTCATCAAAAGCCGGCACGTCATCTACAGGAATCTTGCTGCTATCCTGGCAGTTGGCGACGTGTGGATCGTAGGCAATGATGCTGCTCAGCGGGAGCTGGTAGGAAGGACAGCGTTTGTGAATATCATCCAGATAATCTGTCGGGGAAAGCACGTTATCCTGACGGAACTGGTTGATGACCAGGCTAATGGACGACTTGGGAACCCGGTTATCCTCCCCTTTCAAGCGATCCAGTAAGTTGAGCAAGTGCTTGGTCGCCATCAGATCCGTCCAGGTAGGACGGGTCACGATCATTACGGTGTTCGACGCGAAATAAGGTTGCAGCGTCCAGCCATTTTCACCATGCGGCAGATCAAGGATCACTGCTGCATAATTGCGCATCCAGGTCGATTGGACCAATGCAAAGATTGAAGATTCCGAGGGATTCCCCATGGCACGGTCATAATCGGCCGATTTTTCCGGGGCAACGAGGATATCCAAATCCCCTTTATGCTGCAAGCTGCCTTCAAAGCCATCGTTTGGACGGGAAAAGAAGTAGCCGGCATCGGGTTCATATTTGATTCCGAAGCGGATTACCGCTGACGAAGGAAGGTCAAAGCTCATCAGCAGAGTTTTGATTCCTGACTTCGATAACCTATACGCAACGTTTTCAGCAATGGTAGAACGCCCTACCCCACCCATCCCGGACAGGAAAGATACAACCCGTGTACCGGCAATGGCGGTTTCCTTACGCCAACCTTCTGCGGCCTGCAGCGGTGCTTGAGCTGCTTTTTTGGCCAACTCACTGGTAACTGCGTTCGCGCCGGCATCGGCAATTTGCTTCCAGTCCGAAATCGGTTGCAAGTAAACGCCCTTGCAGGTGGTGATCTTCGTGAGAATTTCCTTCGCGGCTTCATTCGAGGGGATTAGTGTGACAATGGCCACCCCCTTCCATGCGGTCAGTCGGGAGAGTAAATCCATCAGTGACCGCAGATCAGGGGAAATGGAGGAATTGATTACCAATAATTGCGGTTTGAGTTCTTCGACATATTTTTTTACTTCGGGCCAGGCAGAATACACACCGATGACGTTAAAGCGTTCGGTGCTGTCGGCAACGAAAGGGAGCTGCATTTGCGAATAGAGGACGTTGGAATCCGGTTCGGCTAAGATCGTCTTGATTTTTTCTGTCATGGTTTATCGTTCTCCGTTCCTTATTTGGTGGGGGTTGCTTCCAAACCGGTAGATTGATTGATCGTCTGATACAGCTCTGCCAGGTTGATCGTGAGGTTGGCACTGCCATCGGGGGTGGCTTCAACGGGGGCTGAGGATTCCAGAGCCAGGTAGATCGAGCCATATTTATCCAGAGCGGCAATCAAAGTAGCGGGGTTGACTTTATACCCAGGGGCAATCTCAACCACTGCATTGGGGACGTCCAGGACAATGACGCCACTGTCCTCGCTGGTGGCTTGCTGATTGGCAAACAAGGTAGACTGATCGCTGCTGGCTGGCACTTCCTGATACTGGAAATTCTGGGGAACCATGAGAACGCGAACGCCGGTGATGGTAACCCGGCCCAGAGGTCCCTGTACTTTGGTGGGTTCGGGTGTGGGGGTGGCACCATAAGAGGTAGTAACGTCGCTGGTGGTGACATCCTGACTGGTGGCGTCGATCATGGTTTGGCCAGTCTCGAAGGAACCGGAGACGCTGGTGTTCTGTAATACATCCGGGGAAAGCAGGCCAATGATCGTGACAGTTTGACCGGAACGGAGAATGCCGGCAACAGCACTGGCGCGATCGACGTTGATGGCAATGGCTACGTGGCCAGCTTCCAGTTCGGAGGGAACTCCGGCTGTAGCTGTATCAGAGAGGATCGATGTGGTAATAAAGTCCCCTGCAGCACGACTTACAGCCACGGTTTTACCGAGCACATCGGCTACTTTGGCATAGTAATCAGTCGGCAGCCCGCCCGAAGGAACGGTTTTGATTTCGACCAGGTCTTCGGTGAGGACCGTGCCGGCGGAGATCGAGGTCTTGGCTTCGACAACACTAACCGGTTTGACGACGTTATAGATCGCTAAAATCACTACAACACAAACTACCACTGAAATCGCAATGGCGACGATAGGGCTTTTGACTTTGTTCATGTTCATTTCTCCTTTTGTGTGTTTATGAATCTTCAAATGGTGTTTCTATAGAAACGCTGATGGGACTATCTTTCTTCCTTTCCCTCCGTTCTCTTCCGGCTGCAAAGTTCGCAGTGGAAATAGATGGCTCTGGCCAAGAATATGGCCAGAAACAGGGTGCCAACCGTGATACTGGCATAAGTGATCACCTTGATGGCAATGGGTTCCATGATTCCTCCTATTAATTTGTGCTGCTTAACCAATCCACAATCTGCTGATCACTGGGTTCTTCTCCTGGGACCATGAGTGGATGGACTAACATGGGTTCAAGTTGGGTCACGTCGGTCGAATAACCGAGTTTGACCACCGCCATTTGGGCCGGCACACGGCCAAAAAAGCGTTTAAATTCCGTGTTGACGAAGCCTTTTTCCGAGCGGCCAATGGCAGCCATGAGCAGGTCGCGGTCTTTCGGATTTTTGGTTTGCACGGCAAAGAGGTTGTTACAGGAGGCAAAGATGCCTTCCGGTAGCTCGCTGATGGTTTGCGCCATCAGATGCAGGAAGATCGAGTATTTACGTCCGTCCCGCCACATGGTCTGAAAAATATCGCTGACACTGCTGCTGGCAGTCGGCTGATCACTGGCAGCTCCACCGGAGGAAACCCCGGAAAGGATTTTGTTGGCCTCTTCGAAGAAGATCTGCATCTTGGGAAATTTGACGCCGGCCAGGGATTCGCGCCGGCGCGATACGGCGTCAAAATAAAGTACCGAACTCAGCAGGGAGAGAATGGCGACTTTGGAAAACTCGTCGCTCATTTCTGACCCGCCCTCGATGACCACCATTCCCCAGGGGTCATCTTCCGGTCCCAGCAGGCCCAGGTCCTCCACCGGCAGGGTATCCTTGCCGGGTCCGAACATTTTGGCCAATTCGCCATCCTTGAAGGTTTCCATGCGCAGCATCAGCCCTTCGAGACTGGTGCGTCCGGTTTGGTCGTTCCGTGGGGTTGTGTCCAGCATCCGTTGGAGACGATTGATGACGTTGACAATGCTGGCTTGCTTGCTGCGTTCGACGGCAATAGCCTGCCTGGCGAAAGCGGGCAGGTTATCGATCTTGTCTCCTATCCTTATGCCAAAGGCCGGCCGGTGCAACTCCAATTGTCTGGCGATGACCACATTGATCTCTTCGGCATTGCGGACAACGTTGTATCCATCTTTCCGGTCTGGACTGCGAATGACTCCCGTTTCAATGTATTCCTCCATCAAGGCACGACGCAGGTACCCCAGTTGTCTGGCTCCCATGCGACCAGCATTGGCAAAGAGTTCGGAAACCATCATGCGGTATTCGCCCGGGTCCATCCGCTTGGGAACCTGGCAGATATTCCAGCGCAGCGGCCGGCCAGCGCCCGGAAAGATCTGCCGGACGTCGATGCGGCCACGCAATCCCGGCCAGTTGAGAGCACGGCGCCATCCCTGACCAAAGTCGAGGACGACCGTGCGATAGTGCCATTTGACCGTTGACTCATACGCCAGGCGTTCTGCTGCTACTGATTTCCCGAAGCCGGTATCCCCGCAAAAAGCGGTATGGAAGTGGCGGTCTGGAGAGAGTTTGAGCGGGACTTCTGTGATCTCTGCCAGCTCCGAGGACCATTGATCCCCAAGTACGACATCCCCGTCCATTTGTGGGTAGAAGGCAAAATCAGGGGTGGATTCCTGAACCGTGACCGCCGTCCCCAGCTCATACATGCCCGGAGAGGAATACGCGGCTGCCTGTAGGAGAGTGATCAGGGTGGAATCAAGGTATCCACTCATGACCAATGGGATCTCTTCTATCCGTTTGGAGGGGGAAAACACTTGTGCGTGGTTGATGATGTAGTTTTCCTCGGCGGGGAGCATGTCGCGGGTTTGTACTCCGGTGACCACATCTTCTGTGCCGGCAAAAGCTTCCGGCACCAGTCCCATCATGGCCTGTTTCGCCTCAGGGGTGCGGGTCAGGGCATAAACGTCTGCGTAGTACCCGCCTTCTTTACTGGCGCCTTCGAGCAAACTCTCCTGGGTGCGCAATATCTTGGTGAGCAGGATGGCTGGATCGCTTTGCCATTGGTACATTTCGCTGACTGAAAATGAGGGGGATACGCCTACAGATAATCCGTTGACAGTGCCATGACCCACGGCGTCGGTAGTACTGGTTCCATGAGATGAACCGTCTGTGGCACTCACGGCGTCCGATTTACTGGCAGCGTCTGACTGGCTGGTGGTATCGGCGGTCGAGTCGGTGGATGATCCGCTGGACCCGTTGGATTCGGAGTGGCTGTTGGAGACCGAATGGCTCGTTGAATCCACAGATGAAATCCCCGTGGATTGACTGACGGTGTCAGAGGAGGATTGTCCCTCGCTGACTCCGTTTTGGACACCCTGGGAGGAATTGTTGCCAATTTCGCCGCTGACGGAGGCACTGGCGACGCCCGGAACTCCTCCACTGACGCCAGCACTTACTGAGGACGATTGCCCGACGGTGCTTGAGACTCCACTGGATTGCCCGCTGGATTGTCCTTCGGTATGGGCAGTTCCTTGGGTTTGGGTGATGCCGGATGCGTGGCCGGTGGTGTCGGTGATCGTTTGTCCATCGGTAACCACGTGTGACCAACCGGACGAATCCGCATGTCCCTCAGTATGGGCGATGCCGTCTGTGTGGGTCGTGCCGTCTGTGTGGGTCGTGCCGGCGGAGTGCGAGGTGCCATCATTTACTCCAACAGCGTGGGAGGAGTTGTCGGCCATTGAGCCGACCAGTATGGCGGGGAGGCTGATCCCAAAAGAGGCTCCCCTGCTCCCCAGTTGGCGCGATGCCCAGGTCGAGGTGTATTCGGCCAGACCAATGAGCATTTCTGAGATGTTGGAAAAGGAGACGGGGGAGAATAGAGCCATGAAGATAAAATCTTCGCGTAGCTTGCTCATGCCGCGGAAGAGGATTTCGTTCTGCTGCAGGGTGTACTGCTGACCAGTAGAGTTGCCCTGGACAATGGGGTTGCTGAAGGTTGCATCGCTGCCGCCTTTGGCATTTTCACGGGGATCAGGTTGGCCAACTACTACCAGGGCATTTTTCATTGTCCCCATTGCTTCGAAGATCCATGAGGCTGTTTGGCTGGAGAGTGGTTTGAGTTTGAGCTGTCGGTAGCCTGCTGACATGGCGGCATTAAGGGTGGCTATCGCTGCTGCGGATTGCTGTACGGCAGTGTCCATATCGGCGGCAAATGAGGTGACGCCATAACATTGGATGATGCCTACGGCGGGGGAGGTAAAGACGCCGGCAGTGAGATAGACTAAGCTCACTTTCGCACCATACAGGGAGCGGAGAACGGTGCGCATCTTTTGTAAAAGGCCGGCGTCGGCGCGAGCATCCATTGGGATAAACTTAAGTTCGAGGAGGCGGACAACCCGGTATCCTGCATACCTTTGGCCGTTTTCTTCTTCTTCGACCTGATACCAGAGGTAGTCCAGCTCTTTTTGATTGGATTTAAAGGCAATTCCGTTTTTTATGACCTTGAGGTCGTCTGGTGTGAGGGGTGGTTGGTTGACTCCTTTTAGCCAGGGGATTTTGATTTCATTCAGTTTTTTGATGGCCATGTTTTCTCTCATTCACCAGGTGTAAGGATGGGTCGGGGACCACAAGCGTGCTTTGCAAGCTGCTGGCTTGCTTGCCACGCTTCTGGCCCTCGATGCTCCGTCAGACCGGGGCGTCAGGCTTCAGAGAAATCACGCATGGTGGTTTCGCCTGAAGCCTTTAACTACATCCGGCAAAGTTAGTTGAATTGATTGAAAAGTTAGCCTTACTAAGTTGTTATCTTTTCACTCTCGACTTCTCAATCTGGTAGAGACCAGGTCGATGCATCATATTGAGAGATGAATAGATAAATGCGCCCTGATGGGAGTCGAACCCATCCTCTTGCTCCTCGAGGGCGGGAATTTCTTAATCGCGGTTCCGTAATTGCTTCAACACGTCATTGGCGCCGGCCAACGGATTCAATAGAGCTATTGGGTTGACGGTCAGCTTCTGGATAAGGAGGCTGAAATAGCCCAGAGGGGCAACGAACCACAAAGCCCACATGATCATGGTGGTGACGTTGCCGCGGGTGTTGGCAATCACCGTAGTTGCTCCTTCGGTGGTCGTTCCGATCACGGTTGCCCACTGTTCGGCGGAGAGCTGGGCAGTGTAGGCCAGGTAGAGCCGGCTGCCGATTACCAGTACGGCATAGATGGCAATCAGGGATTTAACAAACCAGAGGGTATCAATTTTGCGGTCTCCGGGCATGGCAAAGATCACCAGCACACCAACGATCCACATGACAGCACCAATCCAGGGGATCGGTTCGGCCATGCCGGTTTGTGCGATCATCCACAGTGCCAGTACGATCAGGGTGATGATCTGGGCTGTATGTGGTTTACGTAAGTCACCAAAAATACCCTGAGAGGTAGTGCTGGTCGAAATTGGCTGGACGTTTCCGTATGACCCTTCGCGGAACGGTCGATAATTTGCCCGGTTCTGGACCTCTCGATCCACGGAGAGCATGAGAAAAACACCGCACAGAAGGCTCAGTATGCCTGGCAGAAACCCTACCAGCCAGTACAGCAGAAACAGGAATCCGTTTAGAACATACGTCAAACCAGTGTTTACCACCGTGGAAAGATTACCTATAACCTGCATCGTTAATTCCCTGTGTCAATCAAGCGGACGGAAATAAAAGCCACACTCAATGAACCACTGCCATTGAGGGTGCGGCCTACGGATACTGGCGTTCCGGCGGTTTGCACGGAAAGCAGCAGGGTATAGTAGCCGGGGTCTCGGAACTGGATTCTGGAAACGCTGGCAGTGGCCGTGCACACCTTGTTGCCGTTACACCCCGCTGCAGCAGTCGTCATCCCAGGAATTAGGGCATAGCTGGGTTGTTTGACAGTTGCCCCGTAGTAGTAGGTAGACAATCCCTGAGAAATCCAATCCTTGCTGCCTTGCGTCAGGTTCGCGGTGGCCCGAACATTGGTAATCTGTTCCGGGTAAACCACGGTGTGAGAAGTGCAGATCCGCCGCACGACAACCGTAGCGGTGATCATGTCCTCTTTTTTACATGAACTGGCTTCATTTGGGCAAACCTGAATCTGTCCCCATACCGGATCGGAGGTGTAGTACTTGTAGACCGTGGGCTGGATGATTGCTTGCACCAGTACATCAGCGCCGCGTTTATCCGGGTCCTGTCCTACAACCATCGGGAAATTCGGCGCGGTCGGCTTGATCGTGAGCAGTACAGCTCCCTGGGTGACTGTGGCCACAGGGCAGGATGGAGGGTTGATGTAGACGATTCCGGTATCGCCGCCGTTGGCGGTTTTGCAGCTCTCGGCGTCTGGTACAAGGTCACAATAGTTCGAGGGGCAGCCGGTGGGGCTGGAGGCACAATCGCTGTACACCAGGTAGAGGGTGGTGAGCTGGCGGTCATTCCAGTCATTGTTGGCCATTTGCCTGAATATATTCAAAACATCTCCACCAATGATCGACCAAGCAAAGGTGTCGCCGCTGTTCATGGCGTCTGCCAGTTTTCCCCCGCTTACGTAGTTATCAAAGAGATTTTTAAAATCAGCGGAAAGATGGCTGAAATCCGTGGAACCCTGGAGAAAGGCTGCTGCATCTTGATTGCCGGATAAAGCACCAATCACGCTGCCCAGAAATATGGCGTTGAAGGAGGTCTGGTCCAGACTGCTGACCGAACCAATGGTGTCGATCAAATTCGAGGCACCGGGGTTGGCTGCCATTGCTACCAGAGTAGAATAGGAAGGGGCAAATACAGTTTTTCCATCCGGGGTGAGATAGGCATGACCGGTGGGAACGATATTCACGGGTCCCAGATCGATGTTCATCCAACTGGCGTCATCCAGTTCCTGTTCGCCTAAATCCTGTACCCCTGGGAGCAGGTTGCCATTATCATCAAACACACCACTGGTTTGACCATCACCGCTAGTGGCAGCTACCGGGGTCACCAGTGTTGACAGGAAGAACAAAACCATCAAGATCGAAAGAATTTTGCGATTCATGATTTACTCCTACTCTGTGGCCGTGGGGGTAAGTTTCCACCCGTACATCTGTTCGAGAATTCCTTGGGCAAGAGGAACGTAGTAGCCGAATTTCCAGACACCCTCCACCTGCTCCACAATGATGTAACTGAGTTTGGCCTGGGTCTGTCCGGCGCTGGTCAGGTTATAGCGGACTGCCCATACCTGTTGATTGCCGTCTTTTGTGCGATCCACCATCATGACGGCTTCTACGTCACTGGCCGAGAGGTCGCTTTTATTCTGGTCGACCGTCTGGAGGATCAACTCTCCCAGACTGCCGTCGATCATGGTGCAGACATCTTCGGTGCTGATCTGGCATACGCTGGCCTTCCAGGCGTCTGTATCACCCCCATAAGCCAGGGTGTTGACGGTCATCACGCCGGTTTCGGCGGCGCGCGCTGGGGTATTGTTGGGGTCGATGGGAGTGCCAAACACGGCAGAGTAAGCTTGCTTGGCTACCCCTGTGATCACCAGGACGATTACAGCGATCAGGATCACCCCAACGAGGATAATGATTTTGATGAGGCGAGCCTTTTTTTCTTGGTCCGTGAGCCGGATGTTTGCTGGGTTATTCATAGTTTCCTCCTGTGGGTTAAAACAAAAAATCGGGTCTTAAATCCGCCGCATGTGGTTTATGCGGCCAATTCAAAATCCGAGTAAATGAAAAAAAGTTAGTTTCCGAACCGGTCTTGCACCGGTACTGATTAATTATTCAATTGTTGACCTATTATATCACTTTGGAGCCGCGCAATTTTATCCTTCCATTTAAGTCAAGAAATACTTTTGATTCCAGTTGTTTTATCTTCTACTTTCCAGTAAGCCGGAAAACTAACTCTTCAATTTTTTCTTTCTTGGCTTTGTTGAGTCCACATTTTTTGAAAAGTTCATAAATCTTGGTACCTTCGAATTGATAGATGCTAAAACCGTTCATTTTGGAAAATAAATCTAATAACTCCTCGGCATCAAAAGAGGCTAACTCATCGAAGGGATCACCAGGCGAGTATTGAGCTTCAAGCTGTTTTACGATATATCCGGCACCAATTTTTTCACCAGCAGGGCTGGCCGAATAAAGCAACCAGGCAATGATTATGGTTGGTTGAGATAGATCGGCCAATCTCTTTTTGACAATAATCGGGTTGTGGGTGAGACGAGAAAGTATGTCAGGATAATTCCAGGTGAGGGGATCTTCTACTTCTGCTTTATTGTCATGAGTAGTAGTAGAAGTAGGTCGTTCTGGCTTTAAGTAGTTTAAAGATCTTAAGTTATTTAATTTGGTATAGTTGGTGACAGGTTTTCCGCCTTCGTCGGTAAAGTGAGTGACAGGTTCTCTTTTTCTGTTGGTAAAGTTGGTGACAGGTTCTTCGCCTCCGTCGGTATAGTTGGTGACAGGTTCTTTCCTTACGTCGGTAAAATTGGTGACAGGTTTTCTACCTTCGTCGGTATAGTTGGTGACAGGTTCTTCTATCAGCAAATTCTCTTCATCGGGTGTTAGGGGTTCATAGCTGACCACTTTTACCAGGAGGAGAGTGACTTTATTCTGTTTCTTTTCGATCTCGCTTAGTCGGACGAAGCGGGATAACGTGTCTGTGATGCCATGCCGGCGGTTCTTTGTATCCGAAAATTGGAACCAAAGTCTGACTGTCCGATCATTGACTCCAAGATACCGGGCAAACCATTCGTAACCAGGCGTTTTGAAAACGTCACGGATTTCCAGCAGGTTTTCGCTGTGATAGGTTCGCCAATCACAGAGGATGGTGAACCAGCCGCGTTCTTGGCCAAGAATTGGAAACCACTTTTGAAAGCGATGCCAACAGACGTTCACTGAGTTTTTATTCTCAGGCATTAATCGGTTGGAAAGGGCGGAGATCCATTTTTCGGATTCCGGTGTTATCTCCTGGTTCCCAAGGAGGCTGTGGACGATACCTGAAACGGTGTGGTTCCCCTGCCATGAGGTCCAACCGGGGGGAGTGGGGGAGAACATTTCGGGAAGAATTTCGCTCACCTTTGCGCTGGCTGCTTTCTTGATCGCTTTTTCTGGGTTATCGTGAATGCCGGCTCTCTCCAGATAGTCGATCAGGGCCAGCTCATCCCCAGGGGGAAGGGGTAACGTCATGGATACCGAATAACGATTGGGCAGTTTCTTGACAATGCCGCTATCTGGGTCGATTGCATAGTCTTTTTCGTCTTCAGTTCGTGGCGAAAGGGAGAAAAACCAGCTCAGCTCTGGGTCGTGCATGTGCTGCATAAAGGTGATTTTGCTGGTGCCAGCCCAGGTGGCGAGAGTTTGCAGGCTGACAGATACGCTGGTTTTCTGTTTTTTAAGATACAACTCTTGGTAGATTGCCACAACCATCGATGCCCGGAGAGGTCCGAGTATGGGCAGCCACCTAAACATACCTGAGGGGATGGTGATGATCCGTTTGGGGTGAACGATATTTGTATAGGCGTCTGAGTCAATATCTACTTCGATAAAATCATCAGAGGGGTTCTCTGCTGGCTGCCGGCTGCCTTCTTGTGGGTCTTTTGCGGCGCTGCTCGGCAGGTTATCCTTTGAAAAATAACGGGGATCCACGACGATCTGTACGTTAACGTCTCTTGCCCACGCTTCTTCGCCGGCGATCACTAAGACGTTGGCTACCGCTTGGGCTAATAGCCAGTAAAGGTTGGGCTGGAGTTTATCAATCCTTTGTTTTGTGTCTTCGGTTGCGACAGCCAGAATTAGCGTTGACTGGGTGTAGTCCAAAGGTACGATCTCTTCGCGCAGGACATCCTCTCCGAGGCGCGAGGATTGAGCCGGCCAGTTTGTGTGTACCTGGCTGAGGATTTGCCTCCAGATGTCTGATAGGTTTAGGCGATCAGGTAATTCTTCCACGTTTGCATCCGTTTGTCCTGATTCCCCCAGGATTTGCAATGGATGCGTTAAATAACACTTGACTTTTGAAAAATGCTCCTATATAATTAGGGGCGTAAGTCAAAAGCAAATCGCAACTTTGCAAATCCCTTCTTCCGCCGGCCAAAGCTCAGAGGGGGTTTTTGCTATTAATTACTTGTTAGTATCATTGTACTGGCTTATCTGACCACGTCAACAAGATTAATAATCAGAACATACCAATACAAGTTATATTATACTATAACTAACTTTGATGGAAAACTAACTAGGCAGAGATTGTTTCAGGAGAAAGTACAATGGCAAGAAAAAACTTAGGACCAGGCGGCCGGCCACCCGTAGAAGGGGAGGGGTTGAACCGTAGGGTGACCGTTTATTTTTCTCCGTCCGACATGAAAGATCTGGAACTGATTCTTTCACATCACGACCCGGCGCCATTTAAGACCCCGTCTAATTCTACAGCGATTCGGTTTGCTGTGCGGAAAATGGCAGCGGAGCTGCGCTCTTCTGAAAAATGAAAATGAAATAAAATTAAGTCAGATTCAATAATTGAAATCTCATAACACCAGGCAGGAGGGATAAATATGGATTGGACACAATTCTGGAACGCGGGTGGGTTTTTGATAGGGGTTGGGGGAGGAATTATTGGCTTACTGGGCATTCTTTTTACACGTAAATCCATACGTAGGGAATTTAAGTATTCAGTCCTCAGTGTCCCTGTGATTGCAGACTATAAATCAAATATGGACGAGTTGAGTGTTCTTTATAAGGGAAAAGAAGTAGAACGGCTAACAGTGAGTAGGGTGGCATTTTGGAATGATGGGTGGGGCTCAATTGGACAAGAGGATATTTCCAAAATACTGCCTATTACTCTCACTATTAAAGAACCGGGAACCATTTTAAACGTGAAAGAGGTTTATTCCTCGTCAAAAGCAAATGGAGTAACAATAATAAAAAACAATGAGAATGACTCATATCGAATTAGCTTTGATAATTTAGATTCCAGAATGGGATCTGTCTTGCAGGTAATTCATACAGGGACAAGTTCGAAAGAAATCAAGCTATCAGGGAAGATTCGAGGGGTAAAAAGTATCACGAAAACCACAATGGGGCCAAATCGACTTGCATTAATGAGTCTGATAGCAGGGTTTGTATTTTATATTGGAGGATGGTTAGGAAGTCTTGCAAATGAAATCACTAAATCTAGCGAAATGATGAATATTTATTTAATTATGATTGTAGGCGGTCTAATATTAACTGTTAGTGTGTTTATATCGGTAAAAGTTTATTTATCGACGATTAGTGGAATTAGAAAATATCTAAACGATTTACCCATTCAAGAAAAGTAGCCTTACGGCTCAAATCCTCAGTAACAATATATGGAATCGAAGATGATAGGAAGAAAACACAAAGAAATTCGAGTAAACCTTACCTTAGAATAAGAAGCCGCGGAGTATCTTGCTGAGACCGCAAAAGCGCAAGGTATCTCACGATCAAAATTCATAAACAATCTGTTGAATGAATTCCGGGAAAATGAGTTCACACATAAACTGAACCAAGCCGCAGAAACCCTTTACGACGATTATAAAAATAACACCCGGCTTACCGAGTTTTCCTCTGAAGATATGCGGGGCCGAAAATAAGCTTCTGCCATTTGATAAAAAGAGAGAATTCGCTGTCGAAAAAAATGAGCCGCTATTTGAAAGCGGCTCATTTTCATTGTGCTGAACTTTTCTTTGCCAATAAAGCTAAAAATAAATCTCATTCGTGTCGGGATCAACTACCTGGCCTGTGGTGGGGTCAATGTTTCGCAACAGAACGTCCTCGCGGGGAAGCTGGCGGGAGACAATTTGTCCATTTTTATACTCAACTTCGTAGCCCCTGTATTCAATAATTTGTTTGCAGGAGGTTTCATCGATCTTCGGGGTCAACGACTCAACGTAGATAAGAACGTAGGGCAGATTGAGTAAATTCTCAAGCAATCTCGATTTGATATCCCCGTCTGTAATCATTGACGGGAATTTGTTTTCCATGCCACAAAACAGCACCCCTTTTTCAGATTTCCGCGCGTAAAATTTTTCCACGAAATTGTCTGAAAAAACCACAAAATTTGCTCTTGTGTAACACGTTGATTCTAGAAGGGCAACAAGCGATACATAACCAGGCGTGGTTTCCGGGTTCATAGTTTATCCTCTTAACTTGTATTTTTGCGCATGAATAACGCTGCGATGAATAGTATAACCATATTTTCCTTAACTAGTACCATAGATTAATACATTTTAATATAATACATTGATTGTAACAAAAACAACAACAAATCTATGATATGAGTTTTATTTTCTGGAAATTGGGGAATCAAATAACGGCAAAGTGTTTTTGATAAAAGGGGATAAGATCGAGTTTGCTGCGCGGCGCAATAACTTTTCGTAGACGATTACACTGATCATCTCCGGGGAAGCCTTATAGGGAAGGTCCCAGGCGAACACACCATCCTTTGAATTTACAAAGAGAAATTTTATGGATTGGCCAGGCTTCTTTGTTTTTCCAACAGAGTTGAGCTGTTTGAGGGCGCGGGCTGCGGGGGGAGGGGATTTATACCCTGAAAGATCGCGGGAAATCCTTTGCCGCACGACAAGCTGATCGAGCGGTACCTGCCTCTTCCGCAACTGCAAGGCTTTCTTCTCCACAAGGTTTTCTGCGTTGGGTAACAATTGCTGTATCTGTTCGGGAGAGGTGCACCCACTCAAAAGGTCGAGCAGCTCCAGTTGAGTCTCTTTGATAAAAGGCGCAGTGTCTCTTCGGCGAGCTTCAACCCCTCGTATCTTGATCGATCCGTCTTGAAAACAGCCAAAATAACGATTCGGCACTGGTATTCGAGGATCCCTTTTGGAGGGCAGAAACGCGACCCAATTGTAGACACCATCTAGAGAAATGGGCAATCCAGTACGTGATGATATTTCGTCTAAAAGTGGGGCGAATTGATCGGGTTGGGACACGCCCTCCTTTTTAATCCACAGCCCATCAACGTACATGTGCAACACCTCGTAACCCATATCCTCGGCCGTTTCCTTGGCCATCAATAGAGCTTCTCGTCCCCATTTGGTCACCGCTTCGTGGCTTTCAATTCTACCGAACCTTGCGTTTCGATATCCCAGATAACCAAAACAAGTGACGAGTAAGGCCTTATATGCTGATGAAGCGGCGCTGTATCGATCATAACGGGGGTCCCAGTGAGCCATTTTCCCCAGGGCCCGTTTCATTTCCACTCGCTTTTCTAGCAGTGGCTTCAGGGTAAGTGGAATAAGACCGGGTGGGTAATCCGACCCAAGGAAAGTGGGAGCAGGCGTCTCTGGGCTGATGTTGCATCGCACCATGATAGAGGGATACATCGAGACGAAATCAATCTCTCCGACGTGGGTGTGGACCCCGGTGATCGGTTGGTAGATCATCCCTCCTTGATCGTCGTGCAGAAGATCAAGGGCAGTTTTGAGGCGTTCTGCTTGCTGCTTATGCCAGGGGACCAAGATACTGTTGCGTATAGCGACCAGCGTTTGCATCGAAGAGATACCGGTTCCGGGGGACGTCCTGGCTGTCATTTGAAGAGGAAGGGTGGTGACGCGAGCTGTCTCCAGGACGCCATCCAACCCACAATCTCGCAGTAAAAACGAATTCGACATATCCAAATGACAACGGCCAAAGAGGTGAAGCTGTTCCCCCTTGTACACAATTTGACCATACGAGAAATAGGACTTATCCTTTTTATGGAGGATTCCTCGCCAGGTATCTCGATTGAGGGACAGGGGCAGGTGAGTTTCTCGGCTGATTTTAAGTAACAAAGGCAGCAGCCAAGTGTCGCCCCAATTGGTCAGCAATATATCGGGATCGTAGCGGCGGAGAACAGCTTGCAGATTTATCATCAGGGGACGTTTTGCCGACAATGGAAACAGGTACTGTTTCTTTTCAATGGAGACGACCACGTTCTCTGGTATTTCATGTAGGGGGTCTAGATCGGGTTCGAGTGTCATGACACGAAGCGGGGGAGGGGAAGGATCGAGCGACCAGGCCGAATCCAGCGGTTCAATATTTCGAATTTCCATATTATCGGGGTTGTAATCAACGCTGCAGCAGGCCAGAGGGAAGGTGCCGTATTTTGCGGCGTGTCGAATTGAAAGCTCAACATCCGCATCATAGTAATCCAGATCGGGGAATTCTTTCGAAAACAAAGAGAATAATCGATGGTGATCGGTGGGAGAGGAAGATTGAATGGTTAGAAGCGTTACAGGATCGTGAATAAATAAATCTCGACCTTGATCACGGCCTAGTTGTACGGGAATGGGCTGGTTCTTCAACCAACGCCAGGCGGCGCGGAGACGGTCGGGGGAACCGGATGCAGAAAACTTTACTTCAAAGGATTGGTGCAACCGCAGTCTTTGCCCATCTTTGGCAATCCACCAGAGGACAACCCCCTCCCGTTCATCGGCATACAGATCCAATAGCCATCCAACGACCGAGGTCATTTTTCCTCGAGTGGAGAAGAAGGACCATTTATCGCCTCAAGCTGGACCTGCAGGTGATCAATTTCGTTCTGCTGTTCTAGGGCAATGCAAAGCAGGAAGGTTTCCAGTGGAGTGGCGTTCGCAGCGTAACCCGCAGCAGCCAGGTGTTTGCTTACATCGGTCCATATCTTATCAAAGGTTAACTGATCAGATCGGCGTAACGCTCTTCGGAAGCGAGCCAAAGAAGAGAGGACTTCACGATATTCATCGGAGATGGTGCTGATCGTACCGCCCATTGCTTCCTCCTAAGCGCCCCTAAGTGGCCAGAGGTGAGAAATTTCGGCAGCATTCAATAAAGGGTTTTCGATAGAGCACGAGCTATGGGCACCTTTCTCTAGTGCACGGACCAGCTCTATCCTCTCTGTATCTGCGTTCAAGGGAACTGTCTTTATGGTGACCAGGACAGGGGACTGTAAGGACAGACGCCGCAGTTGGGAGATTGTGCTGTCCAGTAAGCGCTTCCGTTCCCTAAAAGGAACAGTTTCATCTTTGAAGGTCGAGAGTAAATCCATGACAATCACGTTTTCGGTCGTAGCCGGAAGCCCGGATAACAGTGCGACTACCTGATAGCAGGTAAAGGCACGAGCCAACGCGATATTTTTCAAAGCACAATGAACATTGGGAGTAACCGCCCGGATTTTTTCAGCTAATGGGAATACGTTTAATCGGTTGCCGCAATCTAAAATAGTCAGAGGATGCTCAGGGGCAAGCTTGGCAATGACAGTGAAAACACCGTCCCGCGCGGCATGGGGGGCAGACAATAGAACAAATGAGGGGGCAAGTTGGTAGTCCATTTATTTACACCTCTAAAAACAGAACTGACGTTCTATATTTTATAATATCACAAATGTAATAGAGCGTCTACCAGGGGAGGGTGGGTGGACCGCCAAGATGTTTCTATGGAAACAGAGGAAAAGACAGGGTTGTTTTCAGGTTCTTGGGTCATATATAATTGCAGTAAGGCTTTTAGGGAAAAGGGGAGTACCTATGAAGAAAGCGCTAAAAGTAATCGGAATCACATGCGGGGTGTTTGTCGTGGGGGCGATTGTGGTTTTGGTTGTGATTTCCATTGGGGTGATTCACTTTGCAAACTCATTACCGACACCACAACCTACCGCTGAGTTGATCCACGAGCATACATATTGGATCAACGCAATCATTCCTGTGAAGCCTCTTCCTGCAGGGCTGGTGGTTACCAGCGCTGAGATCCAAAACAAACCCGGAAACCTGTTTGATGATCCATCGATCACTTATACCGCATCGGTCCCCGATGGAACTAAAGTGATTCTCTCCGGGGTTCAAGGCAACTGGTGTTACGTTAAGGGTATCTACAATCCCATGCGGGATTTTAGTGTCGACGCTTCAGAGTCGCTCATGCCAACATTGGATTGGCGGACTGAGTTTGAGGGCTGGGTCGAGTGCAGCAGGTTGCTGGATTATGAACCCACTCCTTACCCAACCCCCAACAGAACACCCGTGGCGCCGTGAACGGTTATAATTAGGCCGTGCACGCGGTGGTCTGCCCCCCTCAGACTGCCGTGTGCTTTTTTTTGGAGGATAACTCATGTGTGGAAGATTTACTATTACTCTCGATCCGGCGGAATTTCAGGAAGAATTTGAGCTTGGTCCATTTCCAGAAGTTTTTCGACCAAGGTATAACGTGGCGCCGACTCAATCGGTTTTCGTGGTGCGAGATCCTCAAAATCGGCAAATCGAGAAAATGCGCTGGGGGTTGGTGCCCTTTTGGGCAAAAGACGTGTCCATTGGCAGCCGGATGATCAACGCCAGAGGAGAAACCCTGACCGAAAAACCTGCATTCAGGGGGGCTTTTCAGAAGCGCAGGTGTTTGATCCTCGCGGATGGTTTTTACGAATGGGATAAAGGGCCTCGCGGAAAGGGGCCGAGCATTCCCCATTATTTTTATCTGAACCCGCAAAAGCCATTCTTTTTCGCGGGATTGTGGGAGAGCTGGGGTCCGGTCGATCAGGAACCAGTCTTGAGCTGCACAATCATCACATGCCAACCCAATGACCTGGTGGCGCAATACCACGACCGGATGCCGGTGATTATGGACAACGAAACCGCCTGGCAATGGCTGGGCAATGAAAGCAATTCGCAACAGCTCTTATCTTTGTTGCGGCCATATTCAGCGCAAGCAATGGGGGAGCGGGCGGTTGGATCAACGGTAAACAGCCCAGCTACGGACACACCCTCGTTGATCGATCCACTTTCATAGTGGGTGTGTTGCGATTCGGTAGTTATGGAACTGAAGCGAAAGGTTTTCTCTAAACAAAAAGTGCTGCTTGACATCTGTAGTTCAGAGTCCCTATAATATGATTATGAAAACGAACTGGAAACCCAAACCCATAAATTCAGGAGACCCCTGAACTACAAAAGGGATAATTGAAAATTATTCCTAAAAAATTTTAAAACACTTTGAAATTTTTAATTTAAAGAACCAATTCGCCCGACTTATGTTTTTTGATAAGTCGGGCGAAATTTTGATATGGGTAGGTACTTATTAATAGAGATGTTTTCGACACAAGATTTCGTAAAACAAAAATTCTATGAAATAAGGAGAAGGGCATGGCCGAAATGAATGAAAGTGGATACAAGCTTCTGGCAATAAATGTAATTCTCCAGGCGGTTGAGGATTATCAAGGGCCAAACAGAACTGAAGTTGAGGCCTTCCTCAATACGGCTTGGTTTGAGGCTTTAGCGGATATGTCGGGGATCGATCCGCAAAATGCCCGGAAAAGCATTAATACTGGCCAAACAAAAAAAGCCACAATTCGGAGAGGTGAAGTATGTCTACTTTAGGAAAAGTACTTATTTCGACCATCAAGATGGTAGATCACGCACTGGAAGAAAGTAGCCTTACGAAACAAGAAAAAAAGGCAGCTTTGTTAGTGGCTGGGACCGTGTTGGTTGTCCTGATTTCAATGATCTCAGCCATCGCTGCCCTGAAGTGGTTTTTACGATAGTTTACTGTCTTCCGTCACAGGGGAGTCCAGCTCGGCCAAAATTCCCTCGATAATTTCTGAGGCGACTTGACTGATTATTTCTGTGTTGATTTCGAGGATCGAGCTACCCGTTGCTCTCCAAAGCACCAGGTAGTTGATTGATGATGACATATCCCATCCAAAGTGATTGCCTACCAGGTAGGTGGTTATTTCTGCTTCGTACTCTTTCATTTGCTTTGAAATGGAGACTCTGGTTGATGTGTGGCCAAGGAAGTTGTGAGCCAGTTCGTGGACAATCAGTTGTGTCCCCGTTGATTCGCGGATCACAATTCTTTGATCGGGGAAACTTAATCCCTGACTTTCGCCCAGGACCGAATCGTCTGAATAGCTGATCGTTACCCCTTTGCGGCCACAGAAGGTAATCAGGGCGCTTTCCTGTTCCGGGTACTTCGTATTCGAAAAATATTTTAGGGCTTCAGGAGAATGGTAATTCACGATCTGATCATTCGGATAAACATAACCGAGTGAAAAGAACAAGAAATTCTTCTCTTCGTTATTATCGAGTTTATACAACTCAATTGGAGTTTCACGAACCGGCTTAGCCGGGTCCCGAACGGGTTTGTACGCTTTTGGAATGAAGATCAAAAGAGGACGGCTGCCATCCATGATTTTCATTCCCATACGTGACTCCCAGGTATTGCGACCAGCCACAAAAAATAGCCTGCGTTTGGCCTGAGCACCAAGTAAAAATTGATTGAACTTCGTGTGGAAGATAACCAAAGTGGATTCTATGGCCATGCGGCGAACCGCAGAAGGAGATCTGCGAACGCGATCTACTTCTGCGGCCAGCTCATTTAATTGGCCAATGAAAAGTTGTTGAATAGTGTCCACATAGACCATTATACCATTCGCATAGACATAAGGGTAGGGGTAGGGCAGGGGAGAAGGCATACTGACCAACGACAAAAGCGCAAACTAATTCTGATCGCCTATATCCGAGATTGATCCTCGTTCCTCTGTATTGCAGCGTTCAGTGCATTCAGATCATACTCATAAGTACCGTCAGGCTTGATCGACGCGCCGATCATCTTGAGCGAGAGCAACAGTTGGACCATGACCGTGGAAAGCTCTTCAGTGTATTCAGGCTGGGAGAACAATGTCAGTTTTCGCAATTTTTCTGTGGCCAGCCGGTCACAAGCGCCTTTGTGAACAACGTAGACATTGGTAGGACTTTCGGGGTCTTCGGACTTAATCCATAAAGCCAAAGCACCCTGGACATCCGTAATAGGCTGCTTGCATTCATCGCAGCAAAAGCATGGGATGGATCGACCATCTACCAACGACATTTTGATCATACTAACTCCCTCCAAATAAGAAATCTGCGCCCGAATCTTCGCATAGTTTACTTTGCATAATAGCAATTATCAGAAGTAAGATATATGAATGATATTGACTATGCGCAACTATTGGTTTGATGGAATAACAGTTGTAATAAGTAAGCTTTTGTCGCTATGCGTTTTGATCGCCACAGGTTTTCCCGTGTTTATTTGTTTCATAATTCAAATATAGTGACAAAACCCTTTTTGTCAAACAGTAGACCATCTCTATGCCTTATTTTCGTGCCCACAGGAAGGCCGTAGAGCGATTTAAATTCAGATTAGGGTATTTATGTACCCCTACTTTTTGACTGTATAATTCTTCAAGATCATGGGAGGTATTTATGCTAAGAAAAGACGCGGAAGATTGGTTAAAGGTTATGACAAAAAAGAATGAAACCGCCAAATGGACTGAGCGGTTTAGCAATCCTAATTTATCCGAACTTGAATGGAAAAGGATCTATTCCTCCTATCTGCAATCTGATTTATGGAAAGGTATCAGAGACGAAGCCATAGCGCGAGCTGGGGGAAAGTGTGAGATATGTGATTCGCCCTCGCGCCACCTGAACGTTCACCATAAAACCTATGTTCATGTGGGTGGAAATGAATTGCCTCAAGAGCTGGAAGTCCTGTGCTTTACGTGCCATCAAAATGCCGACAAAAAGAGAGATAGAAATACACGCAATAGGCAGCAGGATAATTATTACTGGTCAAGGGTGAAAGGATATGAAAACAGCCATTTTGAAGAGTGTGTAAATTTAGACTTTGAAGAAATTGAAGATAAATTCATCATGTCTTTATATAAGAAATATTGTCGAAATAATGGTCTGGATTTTGACCCCAATTTGGACCCATTAAATGACGTTGATTTTAACGAGTTTTGGGATAATGTACGCAAAGGTTATTATTAGGTCAACGATCTATGTTCAGCGAAAAATAACCAGCGACAGCAACCCGAAAAACGAGTTTTGGCATTGTTAATAACGCGCATCATTGTGCTTTGAGTTGGCCAACCTTTCAAAGGCGTCAATCTTCACCTTTTTACCGCGTCGGTCATATTTCTGTGTTGTCGCGGGATTATCGTGCCCGGCCAATTCAGCAACGGTCACAACATCGACGTTAAGGGAAAGCAGATCTCCGATCAATTTCCTGCGCAAATCATGCAAAGTAAATTTACTTACATTGGCCAATTTCCGTCGCTGGTCGATAACATAGGCTACGCCTTCCGGGGACATTGGTCGATCCTTGATTATTCTGTCAGCTCGATTGATTCTGCAATACAAAGAACCCGGATCGTTTCCTCTTACCAGAAGCCAGGCATTCATAGCTGATTTCGCTTCTCCCCGGAGAAAGATCGTACGAATCTTTCCGCGCTTACCGTGGACGATCAGTTCACCGGAATCCCTTGTGTAGTCATTCATATCCAGGAAGGCCAGTTCAAACCTTCTCAAACCCCCTAAATGAAAAGTGCAAAGTATAGATTCATCTCTGATCCCTGCAGGTGATCGATCCGACCTACATTCTGCCAAAACCTCCTGAACTTCCTCCTCAGTGACTTCCCTGCCAGCCAGACGATCTGAAGTGGACTTGACCCCACTGATGGCTGATGTTCTGGCATACGTATCACTCTCGATAAGCCCCATCTTCCAGGTGGTTTTCATCACTCCCCGCAGGGCGCTCAAGACCAGGTTGATCGTAGCTGGTTGATACCCCACAACAATTCTTTGGCCATCTACATTCTTCTCAAACCGAATTTTTAGGAGCTGGTCCCGAACGTACATCGAGTTTGAGTAAGTAACCTTAGACCAATTCAGATGATGACAATCCAAAGACCCTTCTGAAAGAATACTTGCAATCAAATTCAACATAGCATGGATTGTTCTTTTGCCAGGCTCTTTAATCCCGGATAGATAAACATCCGCCGGATTATCGCCGGTCCATTGATTATCTATGGTCACTATCTGAGAATTGTCGGTTGGTTGTTCCATTACTACTACTGCCTTTCAGTTTTATATATTGACGAGTAACGGCGCCTGAAGTTATTGTTTGATTATATTCTGCGCTGCTTATGCAGAAGCATTGGAAAATCCGTGCTTCTGCACTTCGATTCATGGATCGGCAGACAGGAAACTTTCCTAAATCTCTTTCCTTGGCCGGCCGGGGTGATCGGGACGCAGCGCCTCGACTTCGTCCTTCCGAAACAGCCAGGGGTCCTTTCCAGGGATTTGCCTGCCAATTCCCAACCGCCTGCAGCGGACGACAATCACTGCCCGGAGAGAGCGCGGATTGACTCCAAGATATTTCGCAGCTTCGTTGGTGGTAAGAAGATTGGTATATTCGTAATCTTGGCCAAGCGAAAAACTCTTCGACGCCAGCAAAAACAATGCCTTCTCGACTTCTTGTAGTGACAGGCTGGCTGTAATCTGGGCAGATAACGAATCCACCAGCAGCCTCAATTGATTCATATAGTCGGCTTTTTCAGTCATGGGTAGTTCCTCCCTTTTAATTATTACCGTTGGGATTTAAATCTTCGTAAACGTGTTTCTTCTTCTTGCGTCCTTACCTTCAGCCATTGGCCATAATAAACTGAGAAGTTACGTTGATAGTGCTCCGCGCTGTTCGGAAAGCGCTCAGCGAAGATTTCCTTGATAATCTGGCGTTGGTTTCGAATACCAAAAGAGTTCATGAACCGACGAAAGGTTTCGCCGGCCAGCCCGTCCAGGTCTTGAGTGATGGCCACAAAATCTGGATGGTGGAGATTCTCCCCGCGAAAATACCAGCCGTCCGGGGAATACACCGGAATATCAATAAACCCATACCGATCACTGATATATCTGAATGATGCCTCGATCTCAGGAGTAAGCAGCTCACCTGTAATCAGATTGCAGCCGACCTCCCGCCGGTGATTCTGCTTGACCAGGCGAATCAGGTAAAACGCCGCGTGATAATCTGTGACAAAGCAAGTTGCTTCTTCAAACGAATTGAAGTAATAATGGTGCAGGTATCGTTGATCCGACGAACCGAGATAATAGTCCTCAACCTCCAACCGGTACTTCTTCTTCATATTGAGAAAGAGGCCGGCGATCAATGAATACTTATGCCAAATCACCTTATATTCCAAATCTGCCTCCCTACTGATTGAGACTATCTACGCCTTTGCTGTGCCGGCGTAATTCTTCGACTTTATTTTCGATACGTTCTCGCCCCGCCTGGGCGGCCGCCTGATCAATGCGCGCCTTGACCAATAACCCATTCTGCAGAGAGATGATCAAATGCGTTCCTTCTTTTGTCCCGGCCGGCAAAGCCTTGAGAAGCACAGGTAATGTTTGCTGCCCACCCCTCACTTCTAAAACAGCCTGGTCCCCTTCGATACGATCCACAACAGCAGAATATTTCATTTCTTCTCCAATTCTACGGCATATCCATCCGGTGAAATACTTACAGAAATCGTCCCATTCTTGTTCGTTCCATAGACCGCCGGCACATAGGATAACAGCCGGTTGATCACACTAGGGTGTGGATGATGATAAGGATTCCCTTCGCCGGCAGAGTAAATCGCCACAGCCGGCTTCACGGCCAGAATAAAATCAAAAGTGCTTGACGTGTTTGACCCATGATGAGCAACCTTGAGAATCTGGGCTTGCAGATCGCTTCTTGCATAGGAAGCCAGCAATTCCTTTTCTTCATCCGCTTCCATATCCCCGGTCAAAAGGATGTTGGTCTGATAACACCTGGCCATGATCACCAACGAGGTGTTATCCAGATCGGGGAGAGCATCCTCTTTCTTCGGTTCCAACACAGTGAAAGAGACACCGTCAACAGTGAATTGATCCCCAGCGGACAATTCTTCATAATCCACCCCAGAGTTTTTCACCTGGTCGAGAAATCGCTCATAAGTATAAGTGTCTGTTGTTCGGCCATTTGTGGCCACGACTTTGACTGGCATATTGGCCAACACATCGATCAACCCACCAATGTGATCCGCGTGAGAATGGGTAGCAATCATCAGATCGATGTGGTCCACCTGGTGGGCGGTAAGGAAGGCCAGCGAGCCTGAATCTGAATCCCCCCCATCAATCATGATGGTCTTGCCATGCGGGGTCACCAATAACTCCGAATCCCCCTCCCCCACGTCGATGAAGTATACCTGACATGGAGACAGATTGCTGCTGACTTCGGTGTTTGGCTCAGGTGTGAGTGCTGAGGTCGACGTGACTGTTTCTGTTGGGCTGCCGGCCGTTGGGCTGGTCGAGCGAAGGAGATATGGATGACAACCCAATAAAAATAATCCTGCCAAGATAATGAGGGCAGCCATTGGCCGGCGAGACCGCGGAGGAATGGTTCGCGTCATTCTCTCGTCCCCCTTACGTGATATGCTGAGTCTTTACCCATACAGAGGATGCGGTAGATCGAGACTTTCTCCTCTGGAGTGAAGGTAAACTTTTCATACGAGTTCAGAAACATCAAACGTTCCAGCCAGCTCTCTGCTGACTGCATTCCGTTTGCAGCCAGCTCACAATACTGCTGAAAAAGGACTGTGATCACCGCTTTTTCGAATTTCGTGAGAAGCAGGGTAATATGGGTTTTGTCCGCCTCTGTGGTTCTGAAATCTTCGCCGGCGAGAAGTTCTCCGATCTTGATCAAATCGTATAGTTGCTGGATGGTGGTAAAGGAGAATGTTGCTTCTCCTTTACCTTCGTCAAACACATCCACTGAAGTCAATGATTCTTTGCTGAGGACTCCGGCGACCAGGCTACGGACGGCGTGATCATCTTGCACGTCCACCCCTGCCCCATCCAACAAAACTTTGACCTGGTGCATCACAATATTCATTGCGCTCAATTTGATAGGCACTATGCCCCCCGTTCTTCGGATTCATCCGTGGGCGGAATAGGATCGGGGTCTACGTAGACAGGTTCTTCTGACAGGACTGGGCCGACCGAAGGTTCAAGTGGTTTTTCTTTCCCTTCTCGCTCTTCTTCTTCCAAAAACACTTCCATCAGCGTTTTGCCGGTAGGCTGAGCCGGCTGATCAGTTGTGGGTTCCTCGGTCTGCGATTCCGTTTCGGCCGGCAGCAACTCCAACCCACAGGTTTCCAATAGTTTGTTGAAATTATTGCGGCAGGGATCAAAATCTGTCGACCAACGCAACTCAGCAACAGTATTCTTAATCCAGACTTCAAGGAAGGTCTGGTAATCCACTGGAGGTTCTTTTTTGAATTGGTTCTCCAGTTTATACACATTCGACTTTTGGACCATTGTGGCCCATACACGGGGATTTTTCTCTCCAAGTGCATCGATGATTCGTTGTACAGTAATCTCCTGTATCGCCTGGATCGACGCTTCCACCTCGTGTTTGTGTTGAGCAATCTGCCGACGAATCTCTTTGCGCTCTCCTTCGGTCAACTGCTCCCCTTCCCCCTTTTCGACGATCTTGATTTTATTTTCATAAGCCTTCTGGCAGGTGCAGCTTCCATTACGCTTGGTACATATGATCATTGCGTGAGGAAAGCCAGCTTTATCTGTGGGGGACCCTTTGGTTGAGTACCAGAAATCTTCATTGAAAACCAGACGCAGGTTGTCACAGTGCTGACCGGCGATTGATTCCAACATGGTTGCATCGTTACGAAAAGTGGTTTCAGAATCAACATAACTGTAAATCAACCTCTCCGGGTCTTCTATGGCGGGAATGCCCAAGGCCTGCGAAGCCTGGCCGAGGTAACGAATGATCCAGGCATGATATTTCAGTTGATAGCAAACCGGGTCCAGACAGTAGGGCTTTTCGTCGATCTGAATATTGTTTGCGCAGCCCTTACAGCAACCGACAAAGCCTTTTGTACCAGTGAGTTCTTCAAATGGATCTTCGTTTTTCCATTCTTTTTTACTCATGTCTTTCCCATTCTGGTGGATGGCGTCATCTATGATGCTGTTCAATTCTCTGGGATCGGCTCCTTTTCCAATTACCTTTTTTACCTTCGCTTCATAGGTGTTGGATTCATAGCGGACATTCGATTCCTTTAGACTATTGGGAAGAGAAAGAAAACGCAAAAGTTCTCGTCCAGCTCCCTCGGTAATTGTTCCGTCTTTGACCAAACCCTGCCAATTCTCCGGGAGATCGAGCAGACGCATCTTGTTGCGCACGGCAGAATCTGTCAAGCCGAAGAGGGCCGCAATCTGCTTGCTGGTTTTCTTGAATTCGTCTCGATAAACCTTCATCGAGGCGGCTACTTCAATCGGATCGAGGTCCGCTCTGGCCAGGTTCTCAGTGGCAGCCATCTCGAACATTTCTTCATTGGTAAGTTCGCGGACATCGACTTCCATTGTGTCAAACCCCTCTACCCCGTGTTCTTTCAGCCAGTAGTGGGCTGCCAGACGGCGGTGGCCAAAGGCAAGCTGGATCGTATCCGTTGATCCGGGTGTTGGCCGCCCTGTGGGCTTCTGCAGGAGGGTGTGTTCTTGAATGGATTTTGCCAGTTCTTCGATCTTTGTGGGATCGACTTTCTTTCTGGGCTGATACGGATTCCCCTCAATCCTCTCGATAGGCATTCTTTGTATGGTCACGGTTGAATTCTCCTTTGATTCTCCCCGGGTGTTTCTATAGAAACGTTTTTCCCCGTTGTTTTTATTATAGCACTAGTGCCATAATTTATTAATTAGAGTTTTCTTATGTTTTTTTCTCTCAAAACCTCTTGTATTACGCACGTTATCGTGCATAATTAGAGGAAGGAGGGTTTCAGGAACTTGTTATGGCATTTGTCTGGGTGGAAAATATTCTCCGACACCATGGCCAACCAGCACAAAATCAAAAAAGATTTCCCGATACCTTGAAAGAATTGAGAAAGGCAAACGTCCAGGCCTTCCTCTTTATGGTTTGCTTCTTTCTGGTGGGAGTGATTTACGATGTTGCCTTAGGATTTAAATAATTCTGGCGACCTCGCTGCAGGAGGAAGAATGGGTTTAATCAATGGAGAATGGCAGCACGACTGTCAGGTTTTGATCGAGGAGGGAAAGTTTCGGGTGGTGCGCGAAGCAGAAGAGCAGAACGCCAGGCTCGGTTACTTCTCCCATCCCGATCTGGCAGGTGAGGTAGCAGCGGTAGTTTATGGAGAGAATGAGACTGTGTTCTTCTGCTCAGATTGGCGGTTGGCACAACCGGAGATGAACGACCTCAAAGCGGTGGCGCTCTCTTCCTGGAGAACCGCCACGGGCTACGGAACACTTATGCTCAACGGTCTTCCCTTCCTCCCTCCCTTCCTGACCCTCGCCCAGGCTGCGGAGTTGTCAGGTCTTTCTCCGTCTCGGTTGAGACATAAAATCCTCAGCGGAACCTTGAAAGCCACAAAAATGGGGAGAGATTGGATAGTAATCCCAAAAGACCTGCCCTCTCGTATCCGGGCGCCTAAAAAGATATAGATTGTTCTGCCTGTTTCCCTTCCCGGACGGGGTTAAGACCGGGAGAAAGAGACAACAATGAGTGACGAATCTGCAACGAAAGCCTCAAATAATTTGGTGCACCAATACAAAGTTAAAGAATATTCACCTAAACCCGCAACAGTTTCTGCGTTTATGGCGAGAAAAGCAGCTCAATATGGGGTGAATGTCCATGCTGTTTGGGATTACCCGAATCCCGGCCAGAGATGTAAGTATTATATTTTTGACAACTGCTTCTTGTCGGACTTTGAGGCCCTGGTTAGAGATGAGGAAGTCATCCGCGCTGGTTGGCGTCGAAGCGGTGAGTATCAAGCTGGCCTTGTGCGGATGTAGTAATCACTATGATTGCTAATCTCCAAGATGCTGTAATTCTGGCTATTGTCTTTCTTTGATGCAGAAGGAAAATAATTTTTTCAAATGAGAACACTCTTCGAAGAACTCTCTCGTATTCCCGACCTTGATCCGAATGTGCACTTGGCCTTGATCGAGGCGACACGCATCCGCGCGGACAATGTTTATACTTACATGGTCGAGGATAAAAAAGATTTTGCTTCCTTGATCGATCACCTTCCGGTTGTGATTCCTCCTTTTGAGACCACCTGGATTGAGTTCGACATGACGGAGCAAAACCAGCGTGTCACCGCGGGTTATCTGCTCGTGCGCGAGCGAATCGGGGAGGATACGGTACTTCACCTGCCCAAGCGGGTGGTCCAGAGTGGGGCTGTATGGGCGGTCTATGCTCAGGCCTTCATGCGCGGAGGTTCGGTGGAGACAATCCTTTCGGATGGCTCGACCACTCTAATCCATCTCGAAGATGGCAAGGCGCCTTTTTCGTTTTTGCTTTCTCTGCGTGCGGACGGCACGATCATCGGCGATCAGTCCGGGATTCTTGTGTCTTTTGCCCCTCAATATGAGGCAACTCTTCGAGCAAAACATCTTTTTGAGATCTCCAGCATCACAGAGAGAGAGGTTTTTTCGGTCGCCCTTTTTGGATTAAGCCTTCTCAATTGTAAAAACGTCAGCCTCGAGGAAGTACAGCCGTCGTTAGTGAGGAAGCATCGTAACCGCCACTCCCAACCGGCAGTAAGTTATCATGTATTAAAGATCAAGCCAATGGTTGTTCACCGACACGGCAGTGGTGATTGGGTTGGCGGCAGCTCCCCCTCCCTGCATATTCGCAGGGGCCATTTCAAAGATTACCGGAAAGGGGCTGGTTTATTTGGAAAGATTCATGGAATCTACTGGTGGGAGTCTGAAGTAGTGGGGAGAAGGTCATCTGGAATAATCGATAAAGATTATGAGTTAATTCCAAAAGCCAATGCTTGAAAAGTTCATCATTTATGGCATTAATTACTCCAAACTATTCGGTTATCATTCATTTGCCATCATCCATCTCTCACAATGACATCCATTCCGTCTCCTGTTCATAAGTAGTGATTTTGTACAAAATAGAATTTACTTAGTATCATTGGCTCCGGTAGTCTAGCAATAACTTATACTCACCCTAGGAGTTTTCAAATGTCATCTTTTATGAATTTAATGAACTTGCTAAAGACAAAGCGGCAATTTGTGGACGACGATGGGGAGCTTGTTCTGGCCGCTGTACAAGATCGCGCTTGGGCAATGGATCACGATCTCATTAGATTACTCTTATCTGACCATGAAATAAAGGGCATGTTTTTTGAAGAAATTGATGGCTGTTGGGTCTTCAATAACGCTGCTTTTGTTGATTACATTTCAGAAAAAAGTTTTTTAGATAATTCGTATACTCGTTTTCGAAATCGAATCGGGTTGAAAGTTGGCGGAAAATTTTTAAGCGAGAGGGGAGATGTTTCTTTAGTGTGGCCATACAAAGATTGCGTACTGGAAGGGGGACAGACAAAGGAGGAAGAGGCTCGCAAGGAGATCTTCTTCAACGAGGTACTAGCGCAAGACGAAATAAATCGCCTTTTTGACCCTAAGGTGTTGACAAATTTTATACGATTTACAAATGATGGGGTTGAGGGTGTGTCAGGGATTAACCGTGACGAAAGAGGTCTAATTCGAGAGAATCTGATAATTAGGGGAAATAATCTAATTGCTCTTCACTCCATAAAAAGCCAGTTTTCTGGTGAGATTAAACTGATATACATTGACCCGCCATACAATTTGGGGGGAGATTCTTTTGGGTATAACGATAATTTCAATCAGTCAAGTTGGTTGACCTTTATGAAGAATCGCCTCGAGGTTGCCTCAAAATTGCTTAGGAAAGATGGTGCAATTTTTGTTCAGATTGACTTACACGAATTAGGTTACTTGCAAGTATTAATGGATGAAATCTTTGGCGTTGAAAACAGGGTGCAAATAATAGCCGTTCGCACTGCCTCCCCCGCGGGCTTCAAAACCGTTAATCCAGGACCCATCGATGTCACAGAATATATTTTGTTTTACACAAAAGACAGGAAATCGTTTAAGTTTAAAAGAAATTATGTAGCGACAAATTATGATGAAAATTACAGCTTGTATATTGAAAACATAGATGAGCCGCCTGAAAACTGGAGATTAATCCCCCTAAGGGACGTTGTCTATCAAAGTAATGGTATTGAACTTGGCCAAACCGTCCAGGCTTCGAATGCAAATGCGAGAGCGTTGTGGGGCGATCACTGGAAGGCAATTAGAAGTGAAATTATCTCACGGTTCGCATTGGACCATGCTGATAGAGTAGTTAGTATTCGTGATCCTCATAAGCCCTCGGCAAAATTGCGCGAGGCTCTTGCTGCATCAAAATTGAATCCCAACCATGTTCTCGTTTTGAAAAGAAGTCGCGAGGACGAGGAACTAAACGAGGACGAGAGAACAGACAGTTATCTATATAATGGCGGTGCCATATCGTTTTATTCAAACAAAGTGGTCATCATAGATGGTGAAAAGACTCCGTCAATGTTATTAACAGATTTTTGGAATGATTTAAGTTGGGATGGTATTGCGAAAGAAGGCGGCGTAAAACTTAAAAACGGTAAAAAGCCCGAACGATTAATTAAGAGAATTATCGAAATGAGTGCGGATCGTGGCGATATTGTTTTAGATTATCATTTAGGAAGCGGCACAACTGCTGCTGTAGCCCATAAATTGGGATTGCAGTATATAGGGATAGAACAAATAGATTACGGAGATAATGATAGTGTAAAACGCTTAGTGAATGTCATTCAAGGAGACGAGTCTGGAATTTCTAAGTTTGTTGATTGGCACGGGGGCGGTAATTTCATTTACTGCGAGCTAGCAAAATATAATGAGGCTTTCATGGATCGCATTCTGTCGGCTCAGTCAAGCAATGAATTAGTAGAAATCACTCATGAAATGGCGATGGGTTCCTTCTTGAATTGGTATATCAATCCTACAATCCCGGATGAAGCGCTTCGAGATTTGGAAGACATTGGCAGAAGAGAAAATGGGCTTGATATACAAAAACGTCTTATTTCGAGTTTGCTAGACAAGAATCAACTATATCTAAATTTAACTGAGATTGATGACTCGGATTTTCATATCAGCGAAGAGGATAAAAGATTGAACAAGGCGTTTTATGGAGAGACATACAATGCCTGAATTCTTTCTTTATCAACAGCTCGATACGCTTTCAAATTGGGGAACAATAAAAAGAGAAGTTCCCGACAGTGTATCGCAGAACTTAAATCCAAAATATGAATTGCGTCCTTATCAGGTCGATGCTTTTGCTCGATTTTTCTATTGTTACAACAACAAATTTCCCAACAAAACATATCCCCTGCATTTTCTGTTTAACATGGCAACCGGCAGCGGCAAAACACTCATTATGGCTGGGTTGATTTTATATCTCTACGATCAAGGGTATCGCAATTTTCTCTTCTTTGTAAACTCCAACAATATTATTGAAAAAACAAAGGCTAATTTTCTGAATCCTCTCAGTATCAAATTTCTTTTCAGTAGCAACATTCAAATTGGGGGCCAGCGGGTGCATATCCAGTCTGTTGAGAACTTTGGGTCCGTTAACCCTGTTGATATCAATATATGCTTCACCACGATTCAGAAACTTCATTCCGATATGACAACTGCGAGAGAAAACTGTCTGACTATGGAGGATTTTCGAAAATATAAAGTGGTCCTGATCGCAGACGAAGCCCATCACATGAATGTAACAACAAAAGCTCAGGGGGATTTATTTGAGAGTTGGGAAAACACGGTTGAGAAGATTTTTATTCAAAACAAAGAAAATTTAATGCTGGAATTTACTGCTACCCATGATTATGACACGCCTGCAATGGTTGATAAATATCGAAACAAGGTAATCATCCGCTACGACCTGTCACAATTTCGTAATGATCGGTTTTCAAAAGACGTGGTAATTGTTCAATCTGATTTTGATCTAAATGAACGTATTCTGCAGGCGATTATTTTAAGTCAGTATAAGCAGGAAGTGGCAGCCAAAAATCGGATAAATCTAAAACCTGTGATTTTATTTAAAGCGCAGCGCACAATTGAACAATCTAGACGAATCGAGAGTGAATTTCATAAACTTATTGAGGACCTTACAGTACAGAATATTTCTCGTGTCCGTCGCTCGAATATTCCAATCGTGATTCAAGCCTTTCATTTCTTCGAGGAGAATCACATTAGTGATGAGCAATTAGTAGAAAGATTAAAACGAGAGTTTCAACCAGATTTTTGTCTTTCTGTAAATGATGAAAGAGATAAAGAAATTCACCAGATTCTAGTCAACACGCTTGAAGATCCACACAACCACATACGAGCCATTTTTGCAGTACAAAAACTAAGCGAAGGATGGGATGTACTGAACCTCTTTGATATTGTCCGCTGTTATGAAACCCGCGACTCAGGAAAGGGAAAACTTGGATCAAATACTCTTTCTGAAGCTCAACTAATTGGTCGTGGAGCAAGGTACTTTCCATTTATGATCCCCGAAAACAATGATCAGTTCCGCCGTAAATTCGACGGCGACCTTGAAAACGAACTGCGCGTTCTTGAGGAGTTGCACTATCATAGTATCAATGATTCCCGCTATATTGCAGAGATTCGTCAAGCACTTATCCAACAGGGCATGATGGATGAGCATGCTGTGACCCATGAGCTAACACTAAAAGAGTCTTTTAAGCAGACGCCGTTTTACAAGTATGGTGTGATCTGGTTCAATACCCGTCGTCCCAAAGAATACACAACTATTCGATCACTAGCCGATCTTGGAGTTAAGAAACGGAACTATTCTCATTTCATATCAACTGGTCGTGGCAGTGTTACCGTTGTGTTCGAAGGTGAGGATAGTATTCTTGCGCCAAACGAGGAAAAACGTCGAGACGTTGAAGTAAGTTGCATTGAGCCCAATATCATCCAGAGTGCTATTTCCCGTAATCCATTTTTCAATTTTTCAAATCTCACTCGATTTTTTCCTCATCTATCTTCAGTCCGGGAGTTTATCGAATCAAAAGATTACCTTGGCGGTTTAGAAATCACATTCGAGGGTGATCTAAATGGCATTGTTGAGGGTAATTCCGAAAAACTAAAGGCTTTATCTGGTTTGTTAAATCAAGTCGAGATCGAAATTAAGGGCTGTGTTTCTGATTACGAAGGCACTCGGGATTTCCACCAGGATTGGGTACATGATGTTTTCAAGGACAGGTTATTAAAATTTGACATCCACAACCCCCGCGGAACATTAGATGGACAATTTGAACAATTTGTCTCAGACAAGGATTGGTTCGCCTTCAACACAATCTTTGGCACGGACGAAGAAAAAGCTTTTGTTCGAATGCTGGATAGGCAAATGGGGAAATTGAACGAGAAATATAATGAAATTTACCTTCTTCGTAACGAAGGGCATTTTGCCATATATAATTTTGACGATGGGCGAGAATTTCAGCCGGATTTTGTCCTATTCTTACGTAATAATAATAACCAGTTGATGATTTATCAATTATTCATTGAACCCAAAGGTCGGTATCTTCAAGAATATGACCGGTGGAAAGAAACGTTTTTACAGGAAATCACAAGAGAGTTTAGTGGAAAAACGCTCATTACAGAAAACAAGGAATATCGTTTGATTGGCGTGCCGTTTTACAATAACGAGGAAGAAAACCTGTTTAGGAAAAGCCTTGAATCTGTGTTGTAGTGAGTGAAATAGTTACAATAATTATTTGGCCATTTGATCTGTAGTTAAAAATAAGAGGCTGCCCGCTTCAATATTAGACAGCCTCTTTTGGATTATCCAAACATCTGGATGGTAGGATATGCCAGGACGACCAGAATTACAACAATAAATGGAATGAAATAAAGCAAAATGATCGGGATCAGCGTAGAAGTTCCGACACTGGCCACCCGTAACTCCGTTGTTGCTAAATAATCATCCACTAATTGCTTCGTTAAGTCATCCAGCAGTTGCTGTTGGGAAGCCCCTTTTTTCATCTGCCCGATCTGTTCTGCCAGGCTGATCAATTCAGGTAATCTCGATTTCTCTGCCTCATCCATGATCTGATCTGGAATGGATCGACCTTGTGCCATTTTGATCACGTTCCTGACCCACTTCCCCGGAAGAGATTCTGACTCGGAAGTACGGATAAAAGCTGTTTCCATCGAAACATTGGCAGCCATTGTGGCGGCGACGAGCTGCAAGTACTCGATCAACTGACTGGTAAACTGTCGTCGGGTACGCTGAGCAATCCCATTGATATTTGATTGTGGCAATACCCATCCCATTACCACCAGAGCAACGACAAAGAGCAGCTTATGGAAGATCACCACTCCTACTACTGCACCGATAATCGCAGCAAAGAGCTGCAGCGTGATTACTTGCACCGGTGTCCAACCCTGCCACTTGCCCATGAAATTTGCCCAATACAGATCGCCTTCCATTTTTCGCAGCATCTTCGGGCTGGCAATCTTTTTTCCAGCTCCTTCCAGTGGATGAATGGTTTTCTGTAATCCAGTGAGCTGGGTTTCATTGGGCTGTTCTGCCTGATCCGCCAGGTCAGCCATCGTTTTCGCTTTTTGCCGTCGGATAATTCCCTCGGAAAGGAAATAAATCGTGATCAACATGGCCAGAATACCAGAGCCAATGATTACTGCATTGATATTCATCATGCCTCCTTACACCGCATCGCTGACAATATTTTGAATCATAAAGTAACCTAAGAACATTGCCCCCAATGCAATTGCCAGAACAAACTGGACAATGATTGAATGCATGCTCTGCTTCACCATTGAGGATTGGCTCAGCGCAATTAGGGTAAAGATCAAAAGACCCGGTACCACAATAGCAGTAACCATTGATTCTTGTGCTTTTGCTTTAGCTGAATTCCGGCCACTGATCACTTTACGAATTCGATCCGCGCTGTCCACCAGTACCTGGTTATATTTGCTGCCCCCAGATTCCATTGCCCCCCGAAGCAGATAGGCTGTGTTGGCCAAAGAAATGGAGGGGGAACGCCTGGCTAATGCCATCAGCGCTTCCCCGCGATCATCCTTGGTACGCATTTCCGAGGCAGTCAGAGTTAGTTCTGGAGAGAGCGGGTTCCGGCCTTCGTGATCGAGTATACGGGCTGCATTCTCCAACGCATCAGGAATCGACATACCGGTCTGGATAGAATTGGCAATTCGCCCCAACGCCATCGGCAGCAGTTTGTCAATCTCCCAACCACGATTCTTGATCTTGTTTTTCAGCCACGTGCCTGGTGCAATGTACACGACCAGGGCAATTGCCATTGCCGGCACTCCGGGTAACAACATCCACATGACAATCAGTACCCCAATTGCGCCCACAATGTTAAGCAGCCGGAAGGTAGCCGGCTTCATGTTGACTCCCGCTGCTTGCAATTGGTACTCCAGCGTAGTGGGATCTCGATGTTCCTTCGAATCCTCCACTTCATAGGCCTGGTCCGCAATCTCGGCCATTTTCGATTTCTTCTTCCCGTTGATTGGGGGACCGATCAGAAAATATACTAACACCCCAATTAATAGACCTGCGATAAGAATCATAGTAACTCCTATTCCCCTACCCTCACCCAGCGCGGGGATTCTTTAGTGCTGGAGGGGTCAAACTTCCAGATGGGCGTGAAATTCACTTCACCGCCCTTAAGCTCCTGATTGACATGATAAATGCCGGCCAGGCGGCGTACGTCGTGGTGGATGGTGATCTGGATTAACATGTCAATCGCGTCCGCAAACATTTGATTGGCATCCATGCGTCTGATTCCCACATCAGCACCCATGATCGTGGCCATGCGAGCTGCGGCCTCATGCTCGTTCGCAGCGTGGAAAGTACAGGCACCGCTGTGTCCAGTCATGAGAGCGCGGAAAAGTGCCATAGCAGCCTTTCCGTCGCGCACCTCGCCGATCACCAGGTAGTCAGGGGACATACGCATCGCATCATCCACTCCATCGGCCAGAGTGTAAGGCATTACCTCCGTCCCAATTGCTTGGGGGCGGGCTTCGATGGTTTGGACCGTCGGGCTGGGTACCCAAATTTCTTCCGGGTCCTCGATCTTGACAATACGCCAGCCTGCCGGCAGATAATTGCAAGCAGCGCTCAGCAGGGTAGTTTTACCGGTACGAGTTTCACCGGTGATAATGATCCGCTTACCGGATGTCATTGCTGCCTTGATTTCCTCCATCATCTCCGGCAGCATTAGCTTGCGATCCAGCAACCACTGTGGGTCCACTGGTTTTTGCTCATAAAGACGTATATTTACCGCATTGTTCAGCCCGGGCGGAACAATAGATTTGTGAATCACTTTGACACGCCCACCACCCGGGTTGGCTTTTGTCCGGCGCAACTTGGCATTGACACTTGGGTTGACTTCATTCGCCTGCTTGTTCTGTTCACCCAGGATCAGATCGATCACGCGGTCGATTTCGCCGGCGGAAGGATGCAGGTCCACATTTTCCCAACGCACACTGCCTTTCTTCATTACCTGCACCAAACCAGAGGAGTAAACGGCAATTTCGGAAAGATCGTTTCTTCCCATCCCGTTTTCACCAGGAAGAAGCAGGTCCAAAAATCCCAAACCCATGAGCCGGCGGGCCAGCTCCCCCACCAGGTCATCTTCCAGTTTCTTTGTATTGGAAAGCTGAAAACGACGCAGGTTCATGACGACCGCATTGCGAATTCTTTGGGTAATTGCCTCGCGCTCTTCTCTGGTTGGCTGCCTGCGGCTTTCTGCAGGCACGTTGAGATTGATCTCATCAATGACTGCATCAATGATCATTTGCCGTTTCTGAGCTGCATCATCGGGATCTTCCTCCAGATAACTGGAAGCCCCCTTCCCCAGTGATTCTGTCCTTTGAGGTTCACCTGAAGCCGGCAGAGAGTCTTGTCCACCCAACGGTACAGAGGTAATGATCTCAACCTTGTCACCTGTACCTGCTGCCTGTGAAGAAGAACCGTCAAAATTTGGATCGTTTGGATCAACGTTTAGCCAGGGATTCTTATTGCCGTTTTGATCGCTCATGATTTATCTCCCAAAGAGTCCCTTCTTCTTGGCTTGAACAGAAACCTGTCCGGGGAAAAGGCTGTTGCAGATTTCGCGGATACTCTCATCAAAAGCCGGCACGTCATCTACAGGAATCTTGCTGCTATCCTGGCAGTTGGCGACGTGTGGATCGTAGGCAATGATGCTGCTCAGCGGGAGCTGGTAGGAAGGACAGCGTTTGTGAATATCATCCAGATAATCTGTCGGGGAAAGCACGTTATCCTGACGGAACTGGTTGATGACCAGGCTAATGGACGACTTGGGAACCCGGTTATCCTCCCCTTTCAAGCGATCCAGTAAGTTGAGCAAGTGCTTGGTCGCCATCAGATCCGTCCAGGTAGGACGGGTCACGATCATTACGGTGTTCGACGCGAAATAAGGTTGCAGCGTCCAGCCATTTTCACCATGCGGCAGATCAAGGATCACTGCTGCATAATTGCGCATCCAGGTCGATTGGACCAATGCAAAGATTGAAGATTCCGAGGGATTCCCCATGGCACGGTCATAATCGGCCGATTTTTCCGGGGCAACGAGGATATCCAAATCCCCTTTATGCTGCAAGCTGCCTTCAAAGCCATCGTTTGGACGGGAAAAGAAGTAGCCGGCATCGGGTTCATATTTGATTCCGAAGCGGATTACCGCTGACGAAGGAAGGTCAAAGCTCATCAGCAGAGTTTTGATTCCTGACTTCGATAACCTATACGCAACGTTTTCAGCAATGGTAGAACGCCCTACCCCACCCATCCCGGACAGGAAAGATACAACCCGTGTACCGGCAATGGCGGTTTCCTTACGCCAACCTTCTGCGGCCTGCAGCGGTGCTTGAGCTGCTTTTTTGGCCAACTCACTGGTAACTGCGTTCGCGCCGGCATCGGCAATTTGCTTCCAGTCCGAAATCGGTTGCAAGTAAACGCCCTTGCAGGTGGTGATCTTCGTGAGAATTTCCTTCGCGGCTTCATTCGAGGGGATTAGTGTGACAATGGCCACCCCCTTCCATGCGGTCAGTCGGGAGAGTAAATCCATCAGTGACCGCAGATCAGGGGAAATGGAGGAATTGATTACCAATAATTGCGGTTTGAGTTCTTCGACATATTTTTTTACTTCGGGCCAGGCAGAATACACACCGATGACGTTAAAGCGTTCGGTGCTGTCGGCAACGAAAGGGAGCTGCATTTGCGAATAGAGGACGTTGGAATCCGGTTCGGCTAAGATCGTCTTGATTTTTTCTGTCATGGTTTATCGTTCTCCGTTCCTTATTTGGTGGGGGTTGCTTCCAAACCGGTAGATTGATTGATCGTCTGATACAGCTCTGCCAGGTTGATCGTGAGGTTGGCACTGCCATCGGGGGTGGCTTCAACGGGGGCTGAGGATTCCAGAGCCAGGTAGATCGAGCCATATTTATCCAGAGCGGCAATCAAAGTAGCGGGGTTGACTTTATACCCAGGGGCAATCTCAACCACTGCATTGGGGACGTCCAGGACAATGACGCCACTGTCCTCGCTGGTGGCTTGCTGATTGGCAAACAAGGTAGACTGATCGCTGCTGGCTGGCACTTCCTGATACTGGAAATTCTGGGGAACCATGAGAACGCGAACGCCGGTGATGGTAACCCGGCCCAGAGGTCCCTGTACTTTGGTGGGTTCGGGTGTGGGGGTGGCACCATAAGAGGTAGTAACGTCGCTGGTGGTGACATCCTGACTGGTGGCGTCGATCATGGTTTGGCCAGTCTCGAAGGAACCGGAGACGCTGGTGTTCTGTAATACATCCGGGGAAAGCAGGCCAATGATCGTGACAGTTTGACCGGAACGGAGAATGCCGGCAACAGCACTGGCGCGATCGACGTTGATGGCAATGGCTACGTGGCCAGCTTCCAGTTCGGAGGGAACTCCGGCTGTAGCTGTATCAGAGAGGATCGATGTGGTAATAAAGTCCCCTGCAGCACGACTTACAGCCACGGTTTTACCGAGCACATCGGCTACTTTGGCATAGTAATCAGTCGGCAGCCCGCCCGAAGGAACGGTTTTGATTTCGACCAGGTCTTCGGTGAGGACCGTGCCGGCGGAGATCGAGGTCTTGGCTTCGACAACACTAACCGGTTTGACGACGTTATAGATCGCTAAAATCACTACAACACAAACTACCACTGAAATCGCAATGGCGACGATAGGGCTTTTGACTTTGTTCATGTTCATTTCTCCTTTTGTGTGTTTATGAATCTTCAAATGGTGTTTCTATAGAAACGCTGATGGGACTATCTTTCTTCCTTTCCCTCCGTTCTCTTCCGGCTGCAAAGTTCGCAGTGGAAATAGATGGCTCTGGCCAAGAATATGGCCAGAAACAGGGTGCCAACCGTGATACTGGCATAAGTGATCACCTTGATGGCAATGGGTTCCATGATTCCTCCTATTAATTTGTGCTGCTTAACCAATCCACAATCTGCTGATCACTGGGTTCTTCTCCTGGGACCATGAGTGGATGGACTAACATGGGTTCAAGTTGGGTCACGTCGGTCGAATAACCGAGTTTGACCACCGCCATTTGGGCCGGCACACGGCCAAAAAAGCGTTTAAATTCCGTGTTGACGAAGCCTTTTTCCGAGCGGCCAATGGCAGCCATGAGCAGGTCGCGGTCTTTCGGATTTTTGGTTTGCACGGCAAAGAGGTTGTTACAGGAGGCAAAGATGCCTTCCGGTAGCTCGCTGATGGTTTGCGCCATCAGATGCAGGAAGATCGAGTATTTACGTCCGTCCCGCCACATGGTCTGAAAAATATCGCTGACACTGCTGCTGGCAGTCGGCTGATCACTGGCAGCTCCACCGGAGGAAACCCCGGAAAGGATTTTGTTGGCCTCTTCGAAGAAGATCTGCATCTTGGGAAATTTGACGCCGGCCAGGGATTCGCGCCGGCGCGATACGGCGTCAAAATAAAGTACCGAACTCAGCAGGGAGAGAATGGCGACTTTGGAAAACTCGTCGCTCATTTCTGACCCGCCCTCGATGACCACCATTCCCCAGGGGTCATCTTCCGGTCCCAGCAGGCCCAGGTCCTCCACCGGCAGGGTATCCTTGCCGGGTCCGAACATTTTGGCCAATTCGCCATCCTTGAAGGTTTCCATGCGCAGCATCAGCCCTTCGAGACTGGTGCGTCCGGTTTGGTCGTTCCGTGGGGTTGTGTCCAGCATCCGTTGGAGACGATTGATGACGTTGACAATGCTGGCTTGCTTGCTGCGTTCGACGGCAATAGCCTGCCTGGCGAAAGCGGGCAGGTTATCGATCTTGTCTCCTATCCTTATGCCAAAGGCCGGCCGGTGCAACTCCAATTGTCTGGCGATGACCACATTGATCTCTTCGGCATTGCGGACAACGTTGTATCCATCTTTCCGGTCTGGACTGCGAATGACTCCCGTTTCAATGTATTCCTCCATCAAGGCACGACGCAGGTACCCCAGTTGTCTGGCTCCCATGCGACCAGCATTGGCAAAGAGTTCGGAAACCATCATGCGGTATTCGCCCGGGTCCATCCGCTTGGGAACCTGGCAGATATTCCAGCGCAGCGGCCGGCCAGCGCCCGGAAAGATCTGCCGGACGTCGATGCGGCCACGCAATCCCGGCCAGTTGAGAGCACGGCGCCATCCCTGACCAAAGTCGAGGACGACCGTGCGATAGTGCCATTTGACCGTTGACTCATACGCCAGGCGTTCTGCTGCTACTGATTTCCCGAAGCCGGTATCCCCGCAAAAAGCGGTATGGAAGTGGCGGTCTGGAGAGAGTTTGAGCGGGACTTCTGTGATCTCTGCCAGCTCCGAGGACCATTGATCCCCAAGTACGACATCCCCGTCCATTTGTGGGTAGAAGGCAAAATCAGGGGTGGATTCCTGAACCGTGACCGCCGTCCCCAGCTCATACATGCCCGGAGAGGAATACGCGGCTGCCTGTAGGAGAGTGATCAGGGTGGAATCAAGGTATCCACTCATGACCAATGGGATCTCTTCTATCCGTTTGGAGGGGGAAAACACTTGTGCGTGGTTGATGATGTAGTTTTCCTCGGCGGGGAGCATGTCGCGGGTTTGTACTCCGGTGACCACATCTTCTGTGCCGGCAAAAGCTTCCGGCACCAGTCCCATCATGGCCTGTTTCGCCTCAGGGGTGCGGGTCAGGGCATAAACGTCTGCGTAGTACCCGCCTTCTTTACTGGCGCCTTCGAGCAAACTCTCCTGGGTGCGCAATATCTTGGTGAGCAGGATGGCTGGATCGCTTTGCCATTGGTACATTTCGCTGACTGAAAATGAGGGGGATACGCCTACAGATAATCCGTTGACAGTGCCATGACCCACGGCGTCGGTAGTACTGGTTCCATGAGATGAACCGTCTGTGGCACTCACGGCGTCCGATTTACTGGCAGCGTCTGACTGGCTGGTGGTATCGGCGGTCGAGTCGGTGGATGATCCGCTGGACCCGTTGGATTCGGAGTGGCTGTTGGAGACCGAATGGCTCGTTGAATCCACAGATGAAATCCCCGTGGATTGACTGACGGTGTCAGAGGAGGATTGTCCCTCGCTGACTCCGTTTTGGACACCCTGGGAGGAATTGTTGCCAATTTCGCCGCTGACGGAGGCACTGGCGACGCCCGGAACTCCTCCACTGACGCCAGCACTTACTGAGGACGATTGCCCGACGGTGCTTGAGACTCCACTGGATTGCCCGCTGGATTGTCCTTCGGTATGGGCAGTTCCTTGGGTTTGGGTGATGCCGGATGCGTGGCCGGTGGTGTCGGTGATCGTTTGTCCATCGGTAACCACGTGTGACCAACCGGACGAATCCGCATGTCCCTCAGTATGGGCGATGCCGTCTGTGTGGGTCGTGCCGTCTGTGTGGGTCGTGCCGGCGGAGTGCGAGGTGCCATCATTTACTCCAACAGCGTGGGAGGAGTTGTCGGCCATTGAGCCGACCAGTATGGCGGGGAGGCTGATCCCAAAAGAGGCTCCCCTGCTCCCCAGTTGGCGCGATGCCCAGGTCGAGGTGTATTCGGCCAGACCAATGAGCATTTCTGAGATGTTGGAAAAGGAGACGGGGGAGAATAGAGCCATGAAGATAAAATCTTCGCGTAGCTTGCTCATGCCGCGGAAGAGGATTTCGTTCTGCTGCAGGGTGTACTGCTGACCAGTAGAGTTGCCCTGGACAATGGGGTTGCTGAAGGTTGCATCGCTGCCGCCTTTGGCATTTTCACGGGGATCAGGTTGGCCAACTACTACCAGGGCATTTTTCATTGTCCCCATTGCTTCGAAGATCCATGAGGCTGTTTGGCTGGAGAGTGGTTTGAGTTTGAGCTGTCGGTAGCCTGCTGACATGGCGGCATTAAGGGTGGCTATCGCTGCTGCGGATTGCTGTACGGCAGTGTCCATATCGGCGGCAAATGAGGTGACGCCATAACATTGGATGATGCCTACGGCGGGGGAGGTAAAGACGCCGGCAGTGAGATAGACTAAGCTCACTTTCGCACCATACAGGGAGCGGAGAACGGTGCGCATCTTTTGTAAAAGGCCGGCGTCGGCGCGAGCATCCATTGGGATAAACTTAAGTTCGAGGAGGCGGACAACCCGGTATCCTGCATACCTTTGGCCGTTTTCTTCTTCTTCGACCTGATACCAGAGGTAGTCCAGCTCTTTTTGATTGGATTTAAAGGCAATTCCGTTTTTTATGACCTTGAGGTCGTCTGGTGTGAGGGGTGGTTGGTTGACTCCTTTTAGCCAGGGGATTTTGATTTCATTCAGTTTTTTGATGGCCATGTTTTCTCTCATTCACCAGGTGTAAGGATGGGTCGGGGACCACAAGCGTGCTTTGCAAGCTGCTGGCTTGCTTGCCACGCTTCTGGCCCTCGATGCTCCGTCAGACCGGGGCGTCAGGCTTCAGAGAAATCACGCATGGTGGTTTCGCCTGAAGCCTTTAACTACATCCGGCAAAGTTAGTTGAATTGATTGAAAAGTTAGCCTTACTAAGTTGTTATCTTTTCACTCTCGACTTCTCAATCTGGTAGAGACCAGGTCGATGCATCATATTGAGAGATGAATAGATAAATGCGCCCTGATGGGAGTCGAACCCATCCTCTTGCTCCTCGAGGGCGGGAATTTCTTAATCGCGGTTCCGTAATTGCTTCAACACGTCATTGGCGCCGGCCAACGGATTCAATAGAGCTATTGGGTTGACGGTCAGCTTCTGGATAAGGAGGCTGAAATAGCCCAGAGGGGCAACGAACCACAAAGCCCACATGATCATGGTGGTGACGTTGCCGCGGGTGTTGGCAATCACCGTAGTTGCTCCTTCGGTGGTCGTTCCGATCACGGTTGCCCACTGTTCGGCGGAGAGCTGGGCAGTGTAGGCCAGGTAGAGCCGGCTGCCGATTACCAGTACGGCATAGATGGCAATCAGGGATTTAACAAACCAGAGGGTATCAATTTTGCGGTCTCCGGGCATGGCAAAGATCACCAGCACACCAACGATCCACATGACAGCACCAATCCAGGGGATCGGTTCGGCCATGCCGGTTTGTGCGATCATCCACAGTGCCAGTACGATCAGGGTGATGATCTGGGCTGTATGTGGTTTACGTAAGTCACCAAAAATACCCTGAGAGGTAGTGCTGGTCGAAATTGGCTGGACGTTTCCGTATGACCCTTCGCGGAACGGTCGATAATTTGCCCGGTTCTGGACCTCTCGATCCACGGAGAGCATGAGAAAAACACCGCACAGAAGGCTCAGTATGCCTGGCAGAAACCCTACCAGCCAGTACAGCAGAAACAGGAATCCGTTTAGAACATACGTCAAACCAGTGTTTACCACCGTGGAAAGATTACCTATAACCTGCATCGTTAATTCCCTGTGTCAATCAAGCGGACGGAAATAAAAGCCACACTCAATGAACCACTGCCATTGAGGGTGCGGCCTACGGATACTGGCGTTCCGGCGGTTTGCACGGAAAGCAGCAGGGTATAGTAGCCGGGGTCTCGGAACTGGATTCTGGAAACGCTGGCAGTGGCCGTGCACACCTTGTTGCCGTTACACCCCGCTGCAGCAGTCGTCATCCCAGGAATTAGGGCATAGCTGGGTTGTTTGACAGTTGCCCCGTAGTAGTAGGTAGACAATCCCTGAGAAATCCAATCCTTGCTGCCTTGCGTCAGGTTCGCGGTGGCCCGAACATTGGTAATCTGTTCCGGGTAAACCACGGTGTGAGAAGTGCAGATCCGCCGCACGACAACCGTAGCGGTGATCATGTCCTCTTTTTTACATGAACTGGCTTCATTTGGGCAAACCTGAATCTGTCCCCATACCGGATCGGAGGTGTAGTACTTGTAGACCGTGGGCTGGATGATTGCTTGCACCAGTACATCAGCGCCGCGTTTATCCGGGTCCTGTCCTACAACCATCGGGAAATTCGGCGCGGTCGGCTTGATCGTGAGCAGTACAGCTCCCTGGGTGACTGTGGCCACAGGGCAGGATGGAGGGTTGATGTAGACGATTCCGGTATCGCCGCCGTTGGCGGTTTTGCAGCTCTCGGCGTCTGGTACAAGGTCACAATAGTTCGAGGGGCAGCCGGTGGGGCTGGAGGCACAATCGCTGTACACCAGGTAGAGGGTGGTGAGCTGGCGGTCATTCCAGTCATTGTTGGCCATTTGCCTGAATATATTCAAAACATCTCCACCAATGATCGACCAAGCAAAGGTGTCGCCGCTGTTCATGGCGTCTGCCAGTTTTCCCCCGCTTACGTAGTTATCAAAGAGATTTTTAAAATCAGCGGAAAGATGGCTGAAATCCGTGGAACCCTGGAGAAAGGCTGCTGCATCTTGATTGCCGGATAAAGCACCAATCACGCTGCCCAGAAATATGGCGTTGAAGGAGGTCTGGTCCAGACTGCTGACCGAACCAATGGTGTCGATCAAATTCGAGGCACCGGGGTTGGCTGCCATTGCTACCAGAGTAGAATAGGAAGGGGCAAATACAGTTTTTCCATCCGGGGTGAGATAGGCATGACCGGTGGGAACGATATTCACGGGTCCCAGATCGATGTTCATCCAACTGGCGTCATCCAGTTCCTGTTCGCCTAAATCCTGTACCCCTGGGAGCAGGTTGCCATTATCATCAAACACACCACTGGTTTGACCATCACCGCTAGTGGCAGCTACCGGGGTCACCAGTGTTGACAGGAAGAACAAAACCATCAAGATCGAAAGAATTTTGCGATTCATGATTTACTCCTACTCTGTGGCCGTGGGGGTAAGTTTCCACCCGTACATCTGTTCGAGAATTCCTTGGGCAAGAGGAACGTAGTAGCCGAATTTCCAGACACCCTCCACCTGCTCCACAATGATGTAACTGAGTTTGGCCTGGGTCTGTCCGGCGCTGGTCAGGTTATAGCGGACTGCCCATACCTGTTGATTGCCGTCTTTTGTGCGATCCACCATCATGACGGCTTCTACGTCACTGGCCGAGAGGTCGCTTTTATTCTGGTCGACCGTCTGGAGGATCAACTCTCCCAGACTGCCGTCGATCATGGTGCAGACATCTTCGGTGCTGATCTGGCATACGCTGGCCTTCCAGGCGTCTGTATCACCCCCATAAGCCAGGGTGTTGACGGTCATCACGCCGGTTTCGGCGGCGCGCGCTGGGGTATTGTTGGGGTCGATGGGAGTGCCAAACACGGCAGAGTAAGCTTGCTTGGCTACCCCTGTGATCACCAGGACGATTACAGCGATCAGGATCACCCCAACGAGGATAATGATTTTGATGAGGCGAGCCTTTTTTTCTTGGTCCGTGAGCCGGATGTTTGCTGGGTTATTCATAGTTTCCTCCTGTGGGTTAAAACAAAAAATCGGGTCTTAAATCCGCCGCATGTGGTTTATGCGGCCAATTCAAAATCCGAGTAAATGAAAAAAAGTTAGTTTCCGAACCGGTCTTGCACCGGTACTGATTAATTATTCAATTGTTGACCTATTATATCACT